>Ga0224501_10000067_pt1 | contig 114989 bp, 83 predicted proteins | sample SF_Oct11_sed_USG_4_FD_169105 | JGI IMG/M metagenome (GOLD analysis project Ga0224501, IMG submission 169105) | Sediment microbial communities from San Francisco Bay, California, United States - SF_Oct11_sed_USGS_8_1 | ecosystem: Environmental > Aquatic > Marine > Sediment | place: USA...
TGTGCGTGCTGGGCTTGAAGGTCGACGAGAGCCGGCGCCTGGAGCAGCGCGCTCGCGAGGTGGCGGCCCTGGCCGAGGTACAGAGCGTGGCCATTGTAACAGGGCGTTATGACCTCTTGGTGGAGGTGCTGGTGCCCTCCAACCACGGGCTGATCGGCTTTTTGTCAGGCCCGCTGGCGGGCGTCCAAGGCATCACCAGCAGCGAGACTTTTCTGCTGCTCAAGACCTTCGACAAGTGGCTCTGATGCGCTCGAGCGTCCGTAGGCGGCATGGGCCGTCACGGCGATGACCGTTAGCACCGAGGCCAGGCTCATCGCGCCGAAGTGGTCGTCGTTCCAGGGCAGCTCCGAGAGCATGCAGGTCACGCTCGCTAACGCGGCCGCCAGGATGCCTGGCAGTTTGCGTCGCTGCCACAGCAGGCCGTAGGTCAATAAGAAGCCGTAGTAGTAGCAGGTCAGCTCCACGGCCATCACGATCAGGCCCGCCCCCAGGCAGGCCGCTTCCCAGTCCTCGCCCCGATCGCCGGCCCGCGCCAGGAGGAAGCAGAAGAGCAGCACGACGCCGAGCATGATCGGCTTGCTGATCGAGTAGTAATGGGCCCGGGCCTGCTTCCACTCGGCGAAGGGATCGTCGAGGTCGTTGTTGCGCATTACCTTGGCGCGCGTGCCAGGGTCGTAGCCCATGACGGTCTTGAGGCCCATGTTGTTGGTCAGAGCCGTGGCCAGGTGCTTTTCGCTGTTTTCGGCGAACTCGCCCCAGGCGTCGAGGCCCCCCATGGCCCACGACGAGGCCGGGAAGAGCACGGCCATGGCCACGATGCAGCCGGCCGCAAAGCGCATCTGGTCATTGGTGAGCACGAAGCGGCGCTCCCGGACCATGCGGTAGAGCACCTTCAAGATCACCGCGGCAACCACGAAGCCGGGGAACACGCGCAGCAGGGTGGCGTAGGTCAGGCTCAGGCCCGCGCCGAAGGGATAGCGCTTCTTGAGCAGGCAGATGCCCACGACGAGCCATAACTGCCAGTCGTAGCGCAAAAACGACCCGCCGTTCCAGTAGAAGCGCGCCGGGAAGTTGCAGCCCCAGTAGATCAGCGCCACGCACGCCGCCTGCCAGCCGAAGGCCCAAAGCACCGCGAGCCACATGGCCAGCAGGATCACCGTGTCGATGATGGCGATGCGGTCGATCTTCTCCTTGCTCAAAGGCCCCCAGTCGGCGATCAGGCGCCCCAGGATGGCCCACACGGGGGTGGCGTTGTAGCCGTGGTCACCCTGGCTCTGGTCCCAGCGATCCTTGGAGAAGCGACTGCGGAAGTGGCGGTTGTCGCGCCGGAAGTCGTTCCAGCGCTCTTCGCTGAAGTGGCGCGTGCAGCGGCCCGGATCGGCGACGATGGCGGCGGTGGTGCCCAGCTTGTTGGTGTCGGCCAGGTCGCGCATCTTGCGCTTGATGACCTGGGTGCGCCGGCCGTCGGCCAGGTCGGCGGCGGCGGTGCACTCGTAGAGCCGGCTGAAGCGCAGCTCGGGGCCGTACTTGGCGCCCATGTAGTAGTGGTAGTGCTCCCAGATGTGGATGTAGTGGTCGAAGTGGAAGTGGCCCAGGTTCCACCAGGAGGCCAGGGAGATGAGCCCGATGAGGCCGAGCAGCACGTTGTAGGCACGGCGCAATCGCCGGCGCTCGGGGCGCCGGCGCGCGAGCCACAGGCCGCCCAGCAGCAGCAGCGTGCCGAGACCGGCCAGCGCGCCCTTGATGAAGACCATCATCGGGTTGTCGATGGCGGCCCAGCCGACTTTCTTGGGCGGGTAGGTGAGCTTGGGCGGCCACGGCTTGGGTTTTTCGCAGTGGGCCCTAAACTCGGAGATGGAGTAGAAGTTATCGCCGCCGACGCCGCGAATGCGCAGGTAGCGGGCGGTCTGGGGCTGGGGCAGTGAGTGGATGCGGGTGCGCAGGCCCTGGTCGGGGGCCACCGGCGCCATCCACAGGCGTCGGTAGCGCTGGCCGTCGTCGGAGGCTTCGACCAGGTAGCGGTCGTTGTTGTCGGCCTGCAGTAGCAGATGCTGCAGGCTGCGCGGGCGCCGCAGATCGATGACGAGTTCGGCGCGCGCGTCCGTCAGCTGCACGGCATGGGCCGCGTTCCAGGCGGCGCCCTCGGTGGCCAGGCGACCGTCGCGGATGCGTGGATGGCCGCCCTTGAGGCCGCTGCCGGTGACGAGGGCCGTGCGGATGATGTTCTGGGGTGTGCAGGCGGTGGGTTGCGCGGTCGCGGGCGCGGTGGGGGCGGCGCCCGGGGCCAGCGGGAGGGGGGCTGCCGGTGCCTGGGGCGCGCCTGGAGCGGCCTGGGCCGCGCTCACGGGGGGGCTGAGCACGGGGCCCAGCACGGCGGTCAGTGCCAGGATCACCCCCCACAGCCCTCCCAGGACGCTGCGGGTGCGGGCCCTGTGCCCGAGTTCGGCATGTAGCGACACCACGGATTCGGCCGCGCATTGTACTCGCCGATTCCCGCTTGGCCAGTGCCGCCCCGCGGTCGCCCCTCGGAGACCCGGGCTGCAACCCTGCGAAATCCAAGTGCTTTCGCACCGGATGCCGTTTTTCGGGATGGCTAGCTCTCGACTCGCGGTCGGCTATACTCCGCGCGCCATGGGGCCCGCACGCCGCATCCGAGTTCTTGCGGCCGGCGCCACGGGGGATGCCGGATCCTGGGCGCGCGGCCTGCGGCTCGGTCTGCGGGCAGGGGTTTTGCTGTGGTTTTCCGATGGCGCGATCGTCGTGGGGCGCTCGGGGCTGTCGGGCCTGTTCTCCTTCGGCGGTCAGCTGGCGGCCCTGGGCATGACGCTCGGGCTGGGCTTGGGTCTGGGTGCGCTGCTGGGGTTCGGCGGTTTCCTCGCGGGCTTTGGGCAGCGCGGACAGGTGCCCGCTTCGCCCGCCTGGACCTGGGCGGGGGCCTGGCGCGGGCTGGGCGCGGCCGACGGCGATGGCGGGCGGCAGCGGCTGGAGCTGCTTTGCACGTGGCTGCTTCTGCTCGGGGGCCTGGGCGCGCTGTCCTTTTGGGTGAGCCGGGAGGTGATCCTGCGCATGGCGCAGCCCCATTTCGCCGCCCTGACGTTGGTGGGGCTGCAGCTTTCGCTGCTGCTTTTCGGCGCCCTGGTCTTGCCCGCCGCCCGCGGGGGCGCGCGCCTGTTGATCGCCGCCGCCGCGCGCTCGCCCGGTGCCGGCTGGCTCGCAGGCCACCCGCGCAGCGCCCTGGCCGCCGCCTTCGGGCTCGCTCTGCTCGGCGTTTCGCTGCTGGCTTGGCACTACCGGCTGCTGCTCGGTTTTTTGCCCTGGGCCACCGTGGGTGCGCTGGCCGCGGCCTGCTTCGGCACGGTGGCTAGCGCCCGTGTCTTCGCCCGCGCCGGCGCGCCGGCCGCCGCGCTCGAGGGCGGCGTGCTCGTCCTTTGCCTGGCGCTCGGCAGCGTTGGGCTCGCCTCCCTCGACGCCCGCGCCGACAAGAGTCGCCGCGCCCTGCACGGCAGCCTGGGCGGGCGCCTGGGCCATGGTCTGTTGCTCGCGGCCCTCGACTTCGACGGCGACGGCCACCTCAACCTGCTCGGAGGCGGCGACTGCGCGCCCTTCGACGCCGCCATCAGCCCGGTCGCCATCGACATCCCCGACAACGGCATCGACGAGGACTGCGACGGCCGCGACCTGGACCCGCGAAGGCTGCTGGTCGCGACCCGCCACGACCATCCGGTGCCCGCGTCCTTTCCGCGGCGTCCGCCGATCGTGCTGGTGACCGTCGATGCCCTCGCCGCCGATCGCCTGGCGGCCCTCGGCGGCCGCCGCGGCAACACCCCCAACCTCGATCGCTTCGTCGCCCAGTCGAGCTTCTTCGCCGCCTGCTACGCCCAGGGCTCTTCGACGCGGCTTTCATTCCCTTCCATTTTCACCTCGCGCTGGGACAGCCAAATCGAGCGCGTGCTCGAGGGCAAGCATCCCTATCCGATCGCCAAGTCCGAGCGCATGCTCGCCGAAATCCTGCGCGCCGCCGGCTACGAGACCAGCGCCGTCCTGCCCGACGGCTACTTCAGCCGCCGCAGGTGGCCCTCCATCACGGCGGGCTTCGATCGCGTCGACGAGTCGCCCATGGCCAAAGGCCCACGGGCCGAAGGCCCCCACAACAGCGCCCGGGTCACCGACGCGGCCCTGGCCATCCTGCAGCGCAAGTCGGCCAAGCCGAAGTTCCTGTGGGTGCACTATTACGACGCCCACTCCCCCCATGAGCAGCCGCGGCAGGGTCCCCGCTACGGCAGCGGGCGCGAGAATCTCTACGACGCGGAGGTGGCGCTGGTGGATGCGGAGCTGGGGCGCCTGTTCGCCGGCATCGACGCGATCTACGGCGCCGGGGACGGGGCCCAGGCGCTGGTGGTCTTGACAGCCGACCATGGCATCGCCTTCGATGCGCCCCGGCACGTGAAGTACAACTACGGCTACGACCTCCACAGCGTCGTGCTGCACGTGCCGCTGGCGATTCGCGGCCCGTACATCCGGCGCCAGCGCGTCGACCGTGTCGTGTCGACCATGGACGTAACCCCCACATTGGCCAATCTCCTGCGGCTGGGCAGGCGCGAGCGCTTCGAGGGGGCGAGCCTCGTGCCGGAGCTGCTCGAGGGGCGCGCCTCGCGTCCCGAGCGTATTTTGCACCAGTTCTACATCACCGAGCGCCGCTGGAAGGGCAACGATCCGCTCGAGATCATCAGCCTGCGCAGCGACCGCTTCCATTTGATCCACGACCGTCGCATCGACGCCTACGAACTCTACGACTTTCGCACAGACCCCCTGGAGCGAAACAACTTGAGCGACTCGGCCGAGCATGCGGCGACGCGCTCGGCCCTCGAGCAGCAGCTTTCCTTCTACACCTATCGTCTGCACCGCGGCCACGCGCGGGCGGCGGCGGGCGGAGCGCCCCGGCGGTGAGCACGTCGGGCGGCGGCAAGGCGGCGCCGGAGGCACGCACGCGCCTGCGCGGGCGTCTCGTCGCGCACGGGCCGCGGCTGGGGCTTTTGCTGCTTGCGGCCGGTGGCGTGCTCTTGTGCTTCGGCGGCACGCCCCTGTGGTGGCTGGGGGCCTCGATGGTCACGGTCGTGCTGACCCTGACCGCCGCCACCGAGGCTCCGGCCCTGGCTGCCCTGGCCAGCTGGCTACGGCGTCCCAGGAGCGTGGGCGTCAGCACCGTGCGCGTCGATCGTCTGCTGTGGGACGTGGGCTATTGCCTGGCCCTGATCGCCATCGGCAGCGTGATGATGTGGGAGATCGTCGGCGGCGAGCGCCCGGTCAGCCACGACCACACGGTCCACTACTTCAAGGCCTGGCAACTGCACGAGCACTTCCTCAAGGAAGGCCGTCTCTTCGGCTGGAGCCAGCGCTGGTTCGCCGGCTATCCGGTCAACTACCTCTACCCCATCGGCGCCGACCTCTGGGTCAATGCGGTCCACGCCCTATCCCTGGGCGCGCTCAGCTTCAGCGCGGCCTATGGCGCGGCCTTCTGGCTCTTCCATCTCTTCACGGGCCTGGCCGGCTATCGGCTGGGGCGTCTGATCGGCGGGCCCCACGTGGGCGCCATCTGCGGCCTCTTGATGCTCACCGACCAGGGTGAGTTTCGCATGGGCGGCTGGGCCTACACCGTGGAATACGGGGTCTGGCCCCAGGCGCTATCGCTGAACCTGGCGTTGATGGCCCTGTGCAGCGTGCCGGCCATCGCCAGCGAGCGCAGACTGGCGCCCCTGGCCGCCTTCGGCGTCTGGATGGGGCTGGCCATCATTACCCATCCAGTGCAGCTGATCTTCCTGGCGCTGCTGCTGCTGGTCACCGCCTTCGCCGCCGCCTTTGCCGAGCGCGCCCACGCCTTGAGCGCCGTCTTTCGGCTGGCCATGGCCTCGGCGCTTTCGATGGGCGTGGCTTCCGTGTGGCTGATCCCCTTTCTCAGCGTGCGCGCCGAGACCAACGTCATGGGCGTCTGGTGGGATACCACCTACGAGCTGGGCAAGGGGCTTTTGACCCTGGAGGCGCTGCCGGGCACGCCGGGTTGGGTGCTGGCTTTTGCCGTGCCGGGGCTATTGCTCAGCCTGCGCACGCGCGCCTTCGACCTGCTCTTCTATTCCCTGCTGGCGCTCTTCATCCCCGCGCTTTGCAACAGCACCTTCATCGACGAATTCCACCTGCCCTTCGTCTCCGGCTCCTTCACGAAGGTGCAGTTTCTGCGCATGTCGACCATGGCGAAGCCGTTTTACTTCGCGCTGGCCGCCTATTTCGCCGTGGCCGTGGTGCGCTATTCGCGCCATATGGTGCTCAGGCCGCGCCCTGAGCGCAGCACGCCGTCCCCGCTGCTGCGCGCGGCGCTGGCGGCTGTGATCTCGCTATTGACCTTGCCGGTGCTGGTGCCGGCGGTCCAGAGCTACTGGGCGCGCTATGTGAAGCGCTCGCTGGTGACCCTCGAAGACCGCCCGCTGCTCGAAGACCGCCGCCAGCTGCAGCAATGGCTGCAGAAGAACCTGCCGCGCGACCGCTTCTATCGTCTGGGCGTCTTCACCGGCCACAACCACCACCTGCTCGACCTCGGGGCGATCCTCGACCAGCCCATCTACAAGCGCGGCTTCACCCCCTGCTCCAACTTCGTCTACAAGATGCGCGAGCGGGATCCGGCGATCCTGCGGGCGGTCAACCTGCGCTTCGCCATCTCCAAGATGCACTTGCCGACCGAGGAGTTCGAGCTGGTCGAACGCTTCGGCACCTACCGGCTCTATCGGTTCTTGAATTACAACCCCGAGCCCTTTCAGATCCTCGAGGGCGACGGCGACATCAAACTCGAGCGCTTCTCGGACGAAGAAGTCGCCTTCGTCGTGGGTCCAGGCGCCCACGGCCGCGTGCGCCTCAACGTCAGCTATTTCTCGCGCTGGCATGCCTACCGTGACGGCGAGGAGATCCCCATCGCCATCACCTATTTGCGCGAGGCGCCCGAGGACACGGGCTTCATGACGGTGGACCTTGCGCCGGGCCGCTATCGATTTCGCTTTGAGCGCACGCTGCTCGACCGGCTGTCGCTGCCGATTTCGATCGCCTTTTTGCTGCTCTCGCTCTCGCTCGTGCTCGGCGAGCGGCGGGGCGTGTTGCCGCTGCGCCGGGCCATGGAGCGGTCGACGCGCGTCTTTGACGCCCTGGGGGGCATTCGCTTTGCGCGTCTCAGGGCAAGCTTACTCGGCCTGCTCGTGGTGGCGCTCTTGGGCATCGGCGTGGCGCTCGCGCTATGGACGCCCGTCATCGAGAGCGATGAGCTCCGGCTCGACGTGCGCCGCGTGCGCTACGACTTCCTCGAGCGTCTGTCGGCGGCCCACGCCATCATCGAGTACAAGAACGGCTTTCAGACCTGCTACCGCCAGGGCGAACGCCACATCTGTCGCGACGAGGAAGGCAACCTGGACGACACCAATTTCATCGCCAGCACGCCCGGCGAGATCAAGGAATACACCATGGTGCGCTGCATTCGTATGCGCCCGGTCGACAAGGCGCTTTTGTCTCTGACCTACGATCGGGCCAAGATTGGCGAGCGGCTGATCGGCTACTATGGCGTGGAACGGGCCGGCCGCCTGATGCGCCTGCGCCGACCGGTGGAATTTCGCGTGCTGGTCGACGGTCGCGTCGTCTACGAGGGCCACACCGAGTCCGACAACAAGATGCACTACTTCGACATTCCCCTCAAGCGCTTCGGCCGTCGCAGAAACGCCGTATCGTTTTCGGTTCGTGCGGACAACGTGCGCAAGCGCTACTTCTGCTTCAACGCCCAGATGGTGGACTTGCAGCGGTAGTCACCTGTATCGCAAGTTCGGGGTAGAACTCGACGTCCCTCGACGTCCCTCGACGTCCCTCGACGTCCCGCGACGTCCCTCGACGCGTCGACCGCCCTTGGGGCTATCTCCTCGAATATACTCTGTATGTCCTTCGTCGATTCGCCACGCCGAGGGTCGCCGATTGCTCGCCGATTTCTACCCCGAACTTCCAACACATGTGACTGGCCCAGGAGAGAACGAATTGGAGAACTTTGCACTCATCGGCGCCGGTGGCTACATCGCGCCCCGGCACCTGAAGGCCATCGCCGACACCGGCAATCAGCTGCTGGCCGCCGTCGATCCCAAGGACTCGGTGGGCATCCTCGATCGCTACTTTCCCGAGGCGCGCTTCTTCACCGAGATCGAGCGCTTTGACCGCTATCTGGAGAAGCTCCGGCGCCAGGGGGAGGGCGCGCGCGTGCGTTATCTGTCGGTGTGTTCGCCCAACTATCTGCACGACGCCCACGTGCGGCTGGGGCTTCGGCTCCATGCCGACGTCATCTGCGAAAAGCCGCTGACCATCACGCCCTGGAACGTCGACGCGCTCGCCGAGCTGGAGCGCGAATACGGTCAGCGCGTCTACACCGTGCTGCAGCTGAGGCTCTTGCCTTCGCTGGTCGCCCTGCGCGAGCGCTTGCGGGCCGAGGCCGCGGGCAAGCGCGCCCGGGTCGAGCTTTCCTACATCACGCGCCGGGGGCCCTGGTATCAGGTGTCGTGGAAGGGCGATGAGCAGAAGTCCGGCGGCGTGGCGATGAATATCGGCATCCACTTCTTCGATCTGCTGCTGTGGATCTTCGGCGATTGTCAGCGCCACGAGGTCCACCTGAAGACGGCTACCAAGATGGCGGGAATGCTCGAACTGGAGCATGCCGACGTCACCTGGTTTCTCTCCATCGCCGGCGCCGACTTGCCCGAGGGCTACCTGGAGGAGGGCAAGCCGGCCTATCGCTCGTTGACCATGGATGGCGAAGAACTCGAATTTAGCTCTGGGTTTACAGAGCTGCACACCGAGGTCTACCGCGACATCCTGGCGGGGGGTGGTTACGGCCTGGCCGACGCGCGGCCGGCCGTGGAGTTGGTGCACCGGCTGCGCAACCTACAGCTCACGGAGCGACCCGACCTCGAGCATCCGGCGGTGAGTCGGCAGCGCAAGGCTGGCTGACTGCTTCTCTCAGGGCTGCTCCCGCTGCACCCGGTAGACGCCGAAGGCGCCGAAACGGGCGAGCAGCTCGAGGCCCGCCTGCTCGTTTTCGCGGCGCGGCCGGCTGCTGATCACGTGGTCGAGGCCCTCGCGGCGGGCCAGCGCGGCCAGGGTCGCTGCCGGTTGCTTGCGGTAGGCCCGGGTCGAGGCGTGGCGCAGGGCGTAGCCGAGGGCAGGGAAGTCGGCCGTGCCCATGGCCCCCAGCATACGGTCGCGCCAAACTCGGAGTTCATCACCGCGCATCGGTGTGCACTTCCAATCCACGTAGATCGCGCGCCGGGCGTGGAGGCGAAAGTTGATGAAGCCGGGCGGCGCCAGGAACCGGGCCTCCTTTGGCGTGTTGTGCCGCACCCAGGCCATCAGCTGTCCGAGCTGTCCCGGCGGATGCCAGCGCGCCTGGACGGGCTGGGTCTTTCGGGCCTCGGCCGCGATCTTCGAAAGCGGCAGCCCGGGGCCCAGCGGCGGCAGACCGGCGTGGGCCAGGCACAGCCAAAGAAGTAGCGCCAGGGCCGGCAGTGCGCCGAAGCTCCGCAGCTTCCGGTCGCGCGGCAGGCAGTGGGCGAGGCTCGCGGCCGCAAGTGGCAGCAGCGACCACAGCAGCAGTGGTTGGGCCTCACGCAGGTGCTTGTTTGGCAGTGTGTAGGCCAGAAGCAGCAGCAGGCCGCCCAGCTGCAGTGGGATGCCAACGCGGTCGCGGGTCGCCATCGCGTCGCGCAGGGCTGCGCCGTGGCCGAGTGCCGCGATGGCGCACAGGGGCAATGACAGTCGCCATAGAAAGGCGCGCACCAGGCCCGTCAGCTGCAGGGCCCCGGCCACCCAGGCCAGCCCGAGCAGCGCGAGCAGCACCAGGGTCAGCTGCGCCAGGCGTCGTTCGGGGCGCTGCAGCAGGGCGGGGGCCGCGAGCAAGAGCAGGCTCGCAAGCCAGGCCAGGTCCAGCGTGGCCAGGCTCCCAACGTCGTAGTGATGGGGCGCGCGCACGCGAAAGAAGAGCGCCAGTTCGCCGGGGGCCGAGTCGGGCGCGAGCAAGCCCGAGGCCACGGCGTAGAGGGTGGGTGAAGCCACGACGGTGAAGGGGATCGCCACCTCGAGCAGCGTGCGCAGGCTGCGCCGGCGCAGGGCTTGCAGGGCCAAAAGCGGCGCCAGCGACAGCGGACCGAGCACGGCGTAGTTGGCATGCAAAAGCCCCGACAGCCCCAGCCACAGCCCGGCGCGCAGCGGGCGCTTGGCGACCCAGGCGGCGCAGGCGAGCACATAGGGCGGCAGCGCCGTGGCCGCCGGCAGCAGCACGCCCTTGGTGATGGCGGCCCCGGCGAGCGCCTCCCAGCGCACCACGCCGAGCAGGCCCAGGGCGACCCAGGCGCTCGCGCGGCCCAGCTTCGCCGCGCGTGCCACCGCCAGCAGGGCGGCGCCGAATGCCGCGAGCACCGCGGCGTGCGTCAGCAGCACGGCCTGGGCAAAGAAACGCTCGCCGGCGATGGCGTGCAGCGCGCGCATGAGCCAGCTGAAGCTCTGGTGGTAGTGGCTCGTCTCCCAGGTAAACCAGTCGCCGGGCAAAAAGTCCGGGTAGATGTGGCGGTAGGGCAGCAGCAGGTATTGCTGGTGATCGTTGTTTTCGAAGCCGTAGCGCACCTTGAAGAGCCACAGCAGGGCGGCGCAGGCGACGAAGAAGAGGTCGTGGGCGTGCTCGAGCCAACGAGGGCGACGGGGGCGCGGGGCTGGCGCTTGCGCGTACTGCGGCTCGCGGTCGGGGGCTTCCATGGTGCGCTCAGCCGGGGTGTACGCGTCGTATGGGCGCGAAGACGCGGAAGCCGCGGTGTCGCTTCACCAGACGGAAATGTCGGCGAAAGGCGGGGCGCTCGCGCTCGAAGGCGCCCCGAAAGCCCACTGGCATCACCAGGAAGTCGCTGCCGAGTTCGTCCATCATGATGCGCAGATCCTGAAGCGTCGTCTGCCGGTAGTACATGCGGTAGTGCACATTCGGAGGCGTCAGCTGCCAAAGCCGCTGCACGAAGCGGGTTACGACCACCAGGTCCTCGTGCTTCTTTGCTTCGCTGCCAATCCAGTCGACGAGCGCCGGCTCGATGCGGTGGCCGCGGGCATCGCGGCGGGCCTGCTCGAGCAGTTCCACGCTCGCGCGGCCGCCCTGGTATATCGATACGCACAGGATCGCCATGCCGACCGCGGCCAGCAGCGGCCGGCGCAGCATCTGGACCAGGGCCAGGAAGAACGGGATGCCACAGACGATGGCGTGGCGCATGTGGAAGTTCCAGGGGCTCCACATCTGCTTGTGCATCAAATGCAGCGAGACGAGACTGCCGGTCGCGAGCAGGACGATGAAAAGCCAGTTCAGGTGCTCTGGCGCCGCGAGCCAGCCAGGGGCGGAGCGCAAGCCCCGCCCCATGGCGCCCGGGCCGGCGCTGCGCCACTGTCGCCACATCCGCCCGACGAAGCCAACGGCGAAAGCGACGAGGGCGATGGGAAGGGCGTAGGGAAAGAGATAGAAGTGCTGGCTGTAGGAGTATTTGCCCTGCGGCTCGAACGCCACTCGCAGGCCGCCCAGGCGGTCGCGCACGAAGTCCACGGCCGAGTCGGTTTGCACCATGACCTGCAGGTAGGAAAGACCTGCGCTGGCGTGGGCGCTGTCGAAGCGCAAGAACGCCGCGAGGGTAGAGCCTTCGACCATGGAGGCGAGGCGAATCCACTGGGGCGCGACGGTGAGTGCGAAGGCTGCGCAGACGCCTGCGAGCAGAAGCCATAGCCCCCGGCGCTGACCCTTCGCCGCGATCAGGGTGATGGCAGCGCTGCCGACCAGCGCGAGCGCAAAGAGCAGCATTTGGCTGCGCGCCAGCGTCATCGCGCCGGCCCAGACGCCTAGCTCGAGCCCGCCCCGCAGTCCGGGAACGGGCAGCAGGCGTTGGGCCCGCAGCAGGCCCCCAAAGAGCAGGCAATAGGCCAACGCCTCGGTGTAGGGCAGGGAGCTGAACCAAAAGAACTCGCGGTTGATGCCCATGATCAGGGCTGCGAGGTGACCGGCGTGGAGGCCCGGCAAGATCTTCGGCAGCAACTCAAAGGGGTAGAGCGCCCGGCCCCAGCGGTAGACCACCAGCAGCGTCAGGAAGTACAGCAGCGTGGGAAGCCAGATGGCGACCGTCTCCAGGGGCAGCACGCGCGCGCAGGTGCCCAAGAGCAAGGGCCACAGGGGGTAGACGGGCGTGGGATGGGGAAAGCTCGGCAGTCCCTGATGCATCAGGGAGAGATCGGTCACCAGACCGTGCCCGCGGCGCAGATGATCGGCCACATTCGCGTAGTAGCCACCGTCTCCGTCGGGCATGACGGACTCGGAGCTGAGCAGGATCTTGGCCGTGCCGAGTGGGAGTGCGAGGGCGGTGCTGATGGCGAGATCCCAGCGCAGGCGGCCCGCGGCCGGCGCCGGTGGTTGTGCTGGGTGGGCTTTGGGCGAAGGGATCAGCGCTCGCCTCGAACTTTCAAGATCGCCACCGGCCCGAAACGCGCGATCACCTTCGCGATGCCTGCGTCGATGATGTTCCTGGCTCTGGGCACAGGCCGCAGCGGCAGCATGCCCAAATGCCGACTGCCGAGCACCAGGTAGTCGACCCTTTGCCGCGCGAAGAAGGCGGGGGCCCTGGTCGGCCCATGCAGGGCCGTGCGCGCGTCCTTGAACATCTGATTGGCGATGCGCAGGTTGCCCGGTTGAAAATAGGGAGCGCGTCCTTCGGTCAGGGAGCTGCGGCCGGCCAGGACCTGAAAGACGCCGGCGCTATTGCCGTCGGCGAGGAAGCGCGCGTCGGGTGGGGTGTGGCGCCGAATGAAGTCGTAGGCCGCCAGGCCGCTCTCGCTGACGCGGGTCTCGAGCAGCTGCCGGCTGCGCAGGCGTTCGACGCCCTTCCACACCGGCACCGCCAGAGCGCCAGCGACGAGGACTGCGGCAGAGCCCACGGCCACCGCCCTTCGCGCGCGCGCGAAGATGGCGGTGATGGCGCGATCGAGGGCCAGCGCGGCGATGACGACGAGCAGCTGCTGTAGGTACATGAACTCGCGACGAACGCCGTGCAGAGCCGGCAGCTTGGTGTGGTAGCCGGCGAGGAAGTACAGGGCCCACAGGAACAGCAGCAGCGCAAAGACCGGCAAGACCAGTCCGAGCTCTCCCGCCCGCCGGTGCCGCCATGCGACAAGGCACAGGGCGAGGAAGACCGCTGGCGTCAGCGCCGGATGCAGCGCGCTGGGCAGCACCCCGATGGGCAGCTCCGCCCAGCGCCCCAGCTTTCGCAGGGCCTGCACGGGCGTCATGTAGAACTCGCCCGTCTCGCCCGGCCGAAACGGCAGCACCCGACGCGGGTTCAGTGGCCGACCCCAAAACTGCTGTTCGAAGGCGTCTGCGGGGTCGAAGCCCTCGAAGGCGACGTAGGCTTCGGGCGTCATCAGCCCGTGCTGGCCGCTCAGGGGATCGTGGCGGGACAGCGACCAGATCGCCCCGGCCAGTACGCATCCGGCGGCCAGCGCGGCCGCGGTCCTCGCGATGCGGACGAAGTCCCGGGTTCTGAGCAGCCGCACCCCGAAGCTAGCCAGAAGCCACAGGGCGGCCACCGCGGCGGGCACCAGGTGCACCGTACAGAGCATGGCCACGGCGATTGCCAGCAACCCCAAGGGCCTGCGATCGGGCTGCTCTTGGGACCGGAGAGCCAACCAGAGCGTGGTGAAAAGCAGTAGCATGCCCAGCGGTTCGCCGCGGAAACCGTGGAGTTTGAAGACGCCATGGGGCAGCCACAGAAAGAGCGCCGTGCCGAAGAAGGCGCTCCAGGCCGAACTGGTCAGGCTGCGCAGGTAGACCCAGAGCGTGAGCGTCAGCCAGCCGATCACCCACAGGGTCCAGATCTGCATGACGCGGAAGGGCCGCCCCGCAGCATCGGCCATTGCGATCCAGTCGGCCACGGGCAGGTACCAGCCGATCTTGTTGACCTCGAAGCGCATGGCGCTGCCGTAGTCGGTGTTCGTCAGCGGGACCGTCGTGCGTGTGACGATGTCCAGAATGTCGCCCAGGTAACACCAGGCGACGGCGGGGGCGGCGCCCGGATCGCCGAGCAGCTTGGCGCCGTGGGCGAAAAGCGTGGCGCCGGCCAGCAGCAATACCGCCAGCGCCGGCAGACTGCGCAGCTCGTCCAGTGCCCGCATCAGGATCGCCCGCACTTGGCAGCCACGTCGCGCGCAGCCGAAAGCCGCCGCCAGCGTCACCACGGCAAATGCGGGCCACAGGGCCGCGGCGCGTAGGGCACCGGCGCTGGAGGGTGCGCCCGGCCACGGCAACCGCGAAAGTAGGATGCCGGCTGCAAGTGCGCTGGCCAGGCCCAGAAGAGCGCCCAGCAGCAGGCGCTCGGAGCTGCGCAGCTCCTGGGCCCCGGGGTACAGCGCGCCGGTCCATACCAAACCCGGTACGAAAACCGCTACCAGTGCCAGCGCTTCCACGATCATCGTTCGGCCCGCTCGGCAGGGCGGCCTGGCGTCGCGGCGGCCTCGGCAGAGTACCGCGCGGATCGCACTGCGCCCGTCAAATTACCAGGGAAATGTGGCGTGAGCGCCCAGCGGATAGGCGGGTGAACGCGGCGCGCAGCCGTGGGCGACTGGCAGGGTCACCAAAAAATTCTATCTTTTCTGGATCATCCGGGTCGCTCGGGGCATTGTCCGGAGGTCCCGAATGCTGTAGCGGCTAGCCACCGGCCTCCAGCAACAGCAGGGCGAGCCGGCGGGAAGACGCGACAATGAACTGGTTGATCACAGGCGGTTGCGGTTTCATCGGAGCCCGTCTGATCGCGCGCCTGCGCGCCGAGGGGGGCCATGCCATCCGCGTGCTCGACAACCTCAGCGTGGGCAGCCGCGCCGACCTGGACACCGTGGCCGAGCATACGGTCCATGGGCTCGACCGCGTGCCGGAGCTGACGCCCGAGCAGCCGGTGCAGCTGCTGGTCGGCGACATCCGCGATCCGGCGGCCGATCGGGCGGCGGTGCAAGGGGTCGACGTGATCGTGCACCTGGCGGCCAATACCGGCGTCATCCCGTCCATCGAGAGCCCCGATTTCGACTGCGAGACCAACGTGCTGGGCACCGTGCGTGTGCTGGAGGCCGCCCGCGAGGCCGGCGTCACGCGCTTTGTTCTGGCCTCCTCCGGAGCGCCGCTGGGGGAGCAGACCCCGCCCATCCACGAGGAGAAACTGCCCAAGCCCGTCTCCCCCTATGGCGCCAGCAAGCTGGCCGGCGAGGCCTATTGCCGCGTCTACCACGCCTGCTTCGGGACTCGGACGGTGGCCCTGCGCTTTGGCAATGTCTACGGCCCCGGTTCGGCGAACAAGGGCAGTCTGGTCGCCAAACTCATCAAGCAGGCCCTGGGCGGCGAGCGCTGGACCATCTACGGCGACGGCACACAGACCCGCGATTTCATTTACATCGACGACCTCATCGACGCGATCGTGCGCGCAGCGCAGGTGCAGACCGGCGGTGAGATCTTTCAGATCGCGACTGGAGCCGAGACCACCGTCAACGAGGTCGCCGACCAGCTCGAAACCCAGCTGCAGCTGCAGGGGGTGAGCGTGTCACGCGGCAATGAGCCCGCAAGGACGGGCGAGGTCTTGCGCAACTACGCCGACATCGGCAAGGCCCGTGAAATGCTCGGCTGGGAGCCGAGCCACACGCTCGCGTCGGGTCTGGCCCGGACCGTCGAGTGGTTCCTCGAGCAGCGCGCGAGCTAACCTGGAGCCAATCCTGGATCGAGCATGGAACTCGAAGCCCAATCTCTCGTGATCCTACGTTTGCTGGGGGGCCTCTTCGGCTTCGGCGTGCTCGTCCATGCCTTCCAGCGCTTTCGGCAGCGCCGAATCGCCCGTTCCGAGGCTGCCTTCCGTTGGCTGATCGGCCTGGCGATCGCTGTCATCTGCGTCTATCCGGACTCGGTCAACTCGCTGGTGTCCATGCTCGCCATGGAGCGAGCCGCCTACGGGCGCATGCTCGTATTGCTGGTACTGTCGAATTTAGCTCTGTGGTTTTTGCTTTTGCGCGAGCGCGGCAAGGTCTACCTGGTTTCGCGCAATCTCGATCGCTTCATTCGCATCTTCGCACTGTCGCGGGGCACCGAGCGCGAGCGTGAGCGCCTGCAGGGCACCCAGATCCTGGTGGCGATGCCGGCCCTGAACGAGGGCGAAAACATCGGGCCGGTGCTCCAGCGCATGCCCGAGGCGATCGAGGGACGGAAGGTCGGTGTCGTGGTGATCGACGACGGCAGCGACGACAACACCGCCGAGATCGTCGAGCGGGCCGGCTATAGTGCTTTCAGTAACCCGATGCGCCGGGGGCAGGGTGCTGCGTTGCGCCTGGCCTATGACATCGCGACCCACATTGGAGCCGAGGTGGTCGTCACCCTGGACGCCGACGGCCAGCACCGACCCGAAGAGATCGAGAACGTGGTCAAGCCGATCCTGGAGGGCGACAGCGATTTCGTGGTGGGCTCGCGACTTCTGGGCCAGCGCGAAGCGGACAGCAAGTTCCGGCTGGCCGGCATCTACCTCAACAATCTGCTGATCAACCTGCTCGCCGGCACCCGAATCTCGGACTGCAGCAGTGGCTTCAAGGCCATCCGAGTCTCTTCGCTCGCCAAGGTGGTCTTGACCGAGGACCAATTTCAGGCGGCCGAGGCAATCATCGCTTCGGCCCACAGCGGGCTTCGAATCGGCGAGGCCCCGATCACGGTCCTACGTCGGGCCAGCGGTGAGTCCAAGAAGGGCCGCGACATCACCTACGGTCTCAATTTCGCGCGCTCGGTCTTCAAGTCCTGGTGGCGTTAGCGTGGCGCAGGGCTGCTTCGTTACGACCCGACCGGAACAAAGACCAAGTATTCGCCGCCCCGGAGCACCTTGCGGAAGCTCCGGCGAAAGCGACGATCGCGACGAAAGCGACCCTTCATGGTTTCGTGGATGACGATGGCATCGAGCCCCATCTCGTCGACCATCGTCATCAGGTCCTCGAATGAGGTCTGGCGATAGATCGCGTGAAAGCCGACCCCCTCGGCCGACTGCCACAGTCCCTGGATCTGGCGCGCGCCGATTTTGAGGTCGCCACGTCTGTCGTGCTCGCGGCGGATCCAATCCAGGATCGAGTCGTCGAGCTTCGTCTCGGAGATCCGCACGGTCGCGGCCCCTGGCATGCGAAGCAACTGCGCATATCCCAAGTACAACGAGGCTGCACATAGCAGCACGGCCGTGACGCGAAAGACCTGCGGGCCACGCGTGAGAAGGCTTCGCATGCAGAGGAAGAAGATCGGGATGCAGACCAGTGCATGCCGAATGTGGAAGTTCCACTCGGCCCACATTCGCTTGTGAACCGCGTGGATCGACAGGAAGCTGCCCACGGCCAGCAGGGTCACGAAGAGGACCGCTGCGAGCGTTCGAGAACTCAGCAGGTTGCGGGCAGAAGCCAGGAGCGCGCGCCGCTTCTCTGACATGACCGCGAGCCACAAGAGTTGCAGCAGTGAAAGCGGCAAGGCGTATTGAAAGAGGTAGAACTGGTGGGAATAGGAGTATTTATCGTCGAAGCGAAAGGCGTGAAGCAGCCCAGCACCGCGATCGGTGATGAACTCGAGCGCTCCGTCCGTGCTGACCATGACCTCGATGGGGCTGAGGGCATTTGAGGCGCGCGCCTGGTCGAAGCGCAGCAGCATCGTGGGCTGGGCATCGGCGACGAAGGATTTCATCCAGAGATATTGAGGCGTGATCAGAGCGACGAAGACCGCGAGGAAGCCTGCCAGCGCCATCAGGTACGACAGGCGCCGATCGCGGCCGATGCAGCAGACGGCCAGGGCGGTGGCGGCCACGGCCATCGCGACGACCAGCAGCTGGCTTCGGGTCAGCATGATCAGCGCAGCCCACAGTCCCATCTCTGCTCCCGAAAGCAGTGAGGGTGCTTTCCACAGCTTCTCGAAGCGATAGAGCGCCGCGAAGAAAAGTGCATATGCAAGCCCTTCCGTGTATGGAAGGGAGGTGAACCACATGAACTCATAGTTGATGCCGAGCATGGCTGCGGAGAGATGGCCCGCGTTGAGTCCGGCCATGCGTCCCGGAAACAGGTCTCCCGGATAGTGGTCGCGTCCCCACAGGTATGCGAAGAGCACCGCGACGAAATACAGCAGCGTGGGCAACCAGATGGCAGCTACCTTCAGGCCGACGACGCTCGCGGCAGTCGCCAGCACAAGGGGCCACAGTGGATAGACCGAGGTGGGATGGGGAAAGTCGTGATAGCCCTTGTGCATCAGCGAGAGGTCGGTCGTAAGTCCGTCCCCGCGCACCAGGTGGTAGGCGACGTTTGCATAGAAGCCGCCATCGCCCTGGCCAATCTCCTGCCGGCTGGCCAGCACAAGCTTGGGAAGCAGCACTGCGGCGACCATCAAGGCGAAAATCGCCCACCCGCGCCTAGGGACGGCAAATACCCGTTGGACCCATGTCCGAAATATGCTGGCGTCGAACACCTAGTCGCCCCCGCTCTTGTCACCTTTCGACTTTGACTTTTCTTGAGCCGACAGGACCCTGAAGATATCCACCGGCCCAAAGGATTGTTCGAGTTTCAAATAGGGCAGGTGCTTCAGGCGTCCGCGATGCTTGCCGACCCGGTAGAAGCGCCGGCTTCCCATATCCCGCGACCCCACGATGACATAGTCCACGCCGAAGTACCTCAGAACGGGCTCGCTGGGCTTCCAGAAAAAGTGCATGGACGCGCGCAACGTGGCGTTTGCGCGCAGCAGGTTGGCGGGCTGAAAGTAGGGCGCGCGGCCCTCGGTCAGGCTCCTGCGCTTGGCCAGGACGGCGAAAACGCCGTCGCTGCTGCCGTCTGGCATGATCAGGGAGTCGGCTGGCGTGTTGGTTTGAAGCCATGCGAGCGCGGCTCGGCCGTGTTCGGTTGTCGGTCGCATGCCGCGTCCGAGGTTTGAAAACTCGTGACGAGCCGCAGCCGCCGAGGAGAATGCGGCGAACACGAGGAGCGCAGCCAGCAGCCCGGTCCACGCGAATTTTTGGTGGCGCTTCTGGGCCCAGTCAAGACCCGCATCCACCAGTGGAGCGGTCCAGCATGCGGTCAACAGCTGAAGATAGGCAAACTCACGGCGTTCGGGATGGAAGGCCGGGAGATACGTATGGTAGCGATAGGAGAAGAACAATCCCATCGCAAGTAGACTCGAGGCCGTGAGCAACAGGGCCAGCGAATGATCGGCGAGGTCCTGGTGGCGTGAGCGTAGGCACAATAGGAGCAGTGCGACCGGCAGCAGCCCATACAGCTTGCCTTCGGGCCAGAAGCCGATGGGAAGACTGAACCAGCGCCGCAGCTCCCCAGCGACCTCAGCGGGAGGAACGAAGAACTCCACGTCCTCGGCCGGTTGATAGCGTGGAACCTTGCTGTCGAGACGCCGTCCACGGGCGAGCTGCCGAAACGCCTGCGTCGGGTCATAGCCGAGATAGGGGCGGATCTCGGTCGGTGACGAGACACCGCCCTGACCGTGCAGCGGGCTCTTGCCTCCGGCGGCCCACATGCCCTGAACGATGAGCAAACCACCGCCCGCGGCGAGCAGGAGCCAGGGAACGCGCCGCAGGGTTGAGCGAGGCTGCCGAATGACGTGCGAGAGCAGCACTCCGCCAAAGGTCAAAGCAGCGATGACCGCTGGTACCAGGTGCGAGGCGAGCAAGAGCGCGACACTGAGCGCAGTCACCGCGACCCAGCGACCGCGATGGCGTTCGGCCCGAAGGGCCCGCGACAGCAACCACAGGGTGGGAAATAGGAGCAGAATGCCGAAACACTCACCGCGCAAAGCGCTGAGCTTGCTCACCGTCCGCGGCAGCGCGAGTACCAAGAAGGAGCCGAAGGTCGCAGCCAGAGCGCTCTTCGTGAGCGAGCGCAGGTAGACGAAGACACCCAGAGCCGTGCCCGCCAGCACGACGAAAACCCAAAGCCAGAGAGTCAACTGGTGGTGGGCTGTCTGACCGGTCATCGCCAACCATGCTGCCACGGTGAGATACCAACCGATTTTGTTGGTCTCGAACTCCATCGGAGTGCCGTATTCCCACATCGTCGTGGGCACCGAGCCCTGCTCGACGATGGCCACGATGTCGCGCAGGTAGTAGTAGCTCACCGGCGGATACAGCCAGGGTTCTCGCTGCGCCCGCAGCGCGTGGGCCACGATAACCGCGATGATGAGCGCCAAAAAACCGAGCGCGCTTCCAGAACGCAGGCTGTCGGTCGCCTTGCCGAGCCACCGCCGATGTTCGAAGCCGGATTTCCAGCAGCTCCAGCCGGCCCCGGCACATAGCAGGGTCCACGCGATCCATAGGGCATTGCCGCCGAAGGCGTTGGCGTCGGGCCAGGCGATCAGGCCAGTCGAGAGCAGGACCATGGCCACCACTCCCAGCAACGCGACCATCAGGAGTCGTTCGGTGGGCCGGAACTCATCGTCGTCGGGAAAGGCTGCCGCTGCGAGCAGGTAGCCTGGCGTGCCGAAGATGAGCAGCACGGTGAGTCCTCCGAGAAGGAATTCGCTCAGCGCTGGCATGGGTCGTGTGGCCGATGGAGTTTGGAAGTTGGGGCGGCGGGGCCATGGTCGCCCCGCGAGGGTCTGTCGGAGGCCCCCCGAGGGCCCGCCGGCTGAACTAGCCTTCTATGGTCGCGGTCGAGTGGCCCACCCCGGGCATCGGCTCCCGCGCGTGCTCGATCGCAAGCCGCCGCACCAGCAGGGTGATCTGGCGCTCCAGCCGTCGCACGCGGGTATACAGCCAAAAGGCGCTCCAGGTGCCTGCGATGACAGTGCAGTACAGCAGCAGGTCCGCGCCGCGTCCAATGCCTACGGCTTTCGATGCTTTCATCGTGAGCTCGGGCCAGACAAGGGTCACCCCGCCGCAAGCCCAGACCGAGATCCAGAAGACGGCCACGCGCTTTCTGAACTGGCCCCGCGTCGCTCCCGCGATGATGATGCCGATGACCGAGACGATGATCCCGATGCTGAGAATCTGAAATAGAGTCATCTGAGTAGCTTCCCGATCAGGTAGTCCAGAGCGATGCGGATGGCGGCCGAGGAGCGCTGGCCCTTGGCCATGGAGTAGCTGGTGTAGCGGATCTCGACGGGTACCTCGGTGTAGGCCAGTCCGGAGGCGCGCACCTGGTCGATCAATTCGCTCGCGTGTGCCATGCGATCGAGCTGAAGGTCGATGGACTCGGCCGCCCGACGCGAGAAGGCCCGCAGTCCGTTGTGCGTGTCGCTGAGCTTGACGCGCGACGTCAGACGTGTGAACAGGACGGCCGCGAAGAGCACTGCGCGGCGCCCCGGGGGCACGGCGTCTGCCGACTCGATGAAACGCGAGCCCAAAACGATGTCGGCATCGCCACCGATGATGGGCGCGAGCAGCTTCGGTAGATCCGAGGGGCGATGCTGCCCGTCAGCATCGAACGTTACGATGTATTGTGCGGCTCGACTCAGCGCGAAATCGATGCCGGTCTGCAGCGCGGCTCCCTGTCCGCGATTGACGAAGTGGGTGAGAACGGTCGCGCCCGCGACCAGCGCCTCACGGCCGGTGGCGTCTGCGGACCCGTCATCGATGACAACGACGTTGGGAAAATCGACCACCAGCTCCCGCACCACCTCGCCGATGGCGCTTTGCTCGTGGTACGCTGCGATGATGATATAGGTCGCGCGCCGCACGGCATCGGGGATGGACGCGGAAGGCGTCGCGGCCGAAACCGGCGCGGGAGACGGTACCCGGTTGTCCATTCCGCCGGCAGTATAGCGGCTATCGCTGCGGAAGGCTCGGATTCGTTGGGCCCCATGCGTTGGCGATCTGGAGCGGCGATCGGTATGAAGCCACCATAACTTCGCAGGTTTAGCGGGCCCAGCGAGCCGCTACGGCACCTTGAAGTCGCTCGGGCTACGACTGCGGCACCGTAGCGGCAAGCTGAACCCGCTCTCCCTTGCAAATTTACGGCGATTTCAAGCCGGTCGCCGCTCTAGCCTTGACTGCCCGTGGTGAGACGGGAGCCCGAGTGCGAGGGGGCTGTTGTGACTCGCCCCACGATAGTGCGGTGAGGCGCCGGTCAGGAACTCGCCGGCTGCGGCGGGGCGGTCGCGCCCGGGCCTGGGAAACGTTCGGGATTACGACAGTTACCGCATGATGACAGCCAGCTGCCGACAGCGAAAATCGAGCCGCAGACCCTCGACAGCTCGGCGTCGGGGTGGTTTATGGGTATTTCGCGCCCGGCGGCCGGCGAGGGTCTCGCTACGTGAGGTGATGTCGCGTGGCCGTGTGTGCCGAACTGGGGCGCACCCGGCGCGGAGGCTTGGCGCTGGAGAACAAGAGCGCGGGCACCGGAGGCAGGGCTGCGCTTGATCCGTTCAATATCGTGGTTTTCGACGACCTCTGCAGCGCCATGGCCATTTCAGCCGATTCCTCGCCACTGGTTTCCGTCGTTATGCCCGCGCACAACGCGGAGAGGTACCTGTGCGAGGCGCTCGACAGCGTCCTGGTACAGACCTATGCCCGGCTCGAGATCATCGTGGTGGATGATGGGTCGAGCGATTCGACCTGGCAAATCCTTGAACGCTATGCTGCCGCAGATCCACGCGTTCGTCCGTTCAGCAACGAGGTCAACCGGGGGATCGTCGCCTCCAGAAACCGGGCGTTCGCGGAGGCCAGCGCCGAGGCGCGCTACTTTGCGGTACTCGACAGCGATGACGTATGCATGCCTGATCGTATCGCGCAGCAGGTGGAATTCCTGGAAAATCATCCAGGTCATGCGCTGGTCGGTGGCAATACGCTGATCATTGACGAGTCCTCTGCTGTAATCGGCGAACGGCGTTATCCGAGCGCAGACGCCGATCTGCGTCGCGTGATCACCCGCTACAATCCGATCGCTCAGCCCACCGTCATGATTCGCAAGGCGGCGCTCGAGGAAGTGGGCGTCTACGACGAGAGGTTTCCCCGCTGCCAGGACTACGATCTCTGGCTGCGCATGTGCGCGCGGTACTCGATCGCAAACCTTCCTGAGATAACTCTCAAGTATCGCATCAGCTCGACGCAGGGCAAGAGCACCCACCTGAAGGCTTCGCTGCGCTACACGATCCAGATCCAGCGCAGGTGGCTTTTCCGCAGCGACTTCTTTCGGCCATTCAACGTGTGCTACTGGGTCGCCGAGCACGCGCTGCTCCTGCTTCCGGAGGCCTTCACGCTCGCGTTGTTCAAGTGGATGACCTATCGTTCATCGAAACCTTCTGCCTCGGGATCATGACGGCGGGTGAAGCGTGCGGTCTCGAGCGGCCGGGACGTCGCATAAAGCCGCTCGAGCCGTGGCTGGATCAACCATCGGGCAACCGCTTGGGTTGCAGGTCCACGACGGTCCAGCCCGCGCGGGTAGCGAGTCTCTTGCCGCGGCGCAGCGTCCAGGCGAATCGTTCGCGTTCGCCCGCGCTAAACACGGCGTGGCGAATGCCGTAGGTCTTCAGCAGCGCGCTGCGTTCGAACTCGGCGGTGTTCGGATCGGTGAACTGAACGACGTGAAAGCGCCGTTCGAGGATGTCCGCGACGTCGGTGGTGCCGCGGTCGGGGGCGACTACGAAACAGTCGTGCAACATCACCACATGCCGAGCGAGCTGCAGGCTTGCGGCGACGGTAGACCCCGCCGGTACGTACTTTGTCAGCAGTTGGGCGCGCATCTGCAGGCGTCGGAGCATCTTGGTGCGGGCGGCCTCCGGCTGCATGGCAGCATGTGCATGGTCGCTCCAGCTGCGGGGCGCGTGGCCGGGCAGCTGCGTGCCGATGAGGGCACAGGCGACTAGGACAGCAGTCCCCACTCTGTCGCTCGTCGGAGTGTCGTCCGCCGGGGCCGCTACTGTCGCCAGTGCGGTGAAGGCGAAGAGGCTCACCAGCGGAGCGAGTCGCACCACGACGAAGTCCGTCGAAAGCCCGACCGCGGCGGTACAAATGGCGGGAACGAATAGGACGATGCACGGGCCCGCCAGCGCCAGGGCCAGGGCCAGAAAGTGGTCGCGTCGCGACGCCTGGATCCACGAGGACCACAGCAGGGCGAGCCAGCCGCTGAGGACGAAAAGCAGGCCACCGATCGCATCAAATGGCAGGTGAAAGTTGCCATCGGGCGTCGCTTCGAGCTTCTTTTCCAGGGGGCCGCCACCGAAGCGCGCGATGGTCTCGGAGCGCTTGCGCGAGGCGTTGCGCGCGAGCCACTGCGCCTGATCGCGCTCCACCGCGGCACGCCAGCGCTCGCTTTGATCCGTCCTGGGGGCGGTCGGGCGGTCGCGTCCGAGCACGATGTGCACATGGGGCGCCACCAGCAGCAGCGCCACAAGCCCCAACACGCTTCCCGAACGCAGGCGCCTATCGCGCGCTACCCTCAATGCCAGGTAGGGGCCGAGGCAGAAGGCCCAGAAGAGGGCGTAGAGTGCATGTACCTGGGATATCGCGACCGCTCCCAGGCACAGGAGCACGGTCGGTCCGATGCGGACCCGATCGTGCGAGGCGTTGCGCACGCCCAGCCCAAGCAAGGTGGGCAACAGCCACCAGGTACCCAGCGAATTGGGGTAGAGCGAGTAGGGTACGGCCGCGAGCGTCGTCAGCGAAAGCGCGGCGCACGCCCAGCCCGCCCAACGCCGGCCGCTGATCGCATGGGCCAGGTAGGCGTGGCCGCAGGCAGTGACCAACTTGGCCCAGGCTGCGCTGGCGTACCAAAGCTCCAGTGCCGAAAGACCGGTGAGCTGGGAGGCGCTGGCGATGAGAGCGTGCAGCAGGTTGGTGTGGTAGATGCGAACGAAGGGCTCCGACTCCACGTAGAAGCCGTCGTTGCTGATGCCGTGGTCGAGCAGGAAGCGAATGCGGCCAAGGTGAAAGGTCGTGTCCCCCCGCAGCCAGGTGCCCTCGCGCGCGGCCCAGGCGATGTGCACGGTCAGTAGCAACAGACCCGCGAGCGCGCCCCAGCGCAAAGGTGAGGCGAGTTCCCTATGGAGCTTCAGGCGTAGCGCCACCACGATTGCCGCCAATACCAGGCATAAAATGGCGCCCGAGAGCACCGCCACCGGTAGCTCGGCGAGGTAGGCGAGGGCCGAAATCGGAGCCAGCAGCGCGAAGCTGCCGAGATACCCCATGGCGACGGCGGGTAGGAGACCTCCGCGCAGCTCGTCTACGGCCATCAGGCGCACGGTTACCAGACCGGGCAGAAGGAGAAACGACCAGAATGCGAATGCTTCGATCACGTGGGCAAGGAGGTTGGAGTTGGGGTCAACCCGGTGGACGCAGCACCGTCCACTTGGGGCCGCGCCGGCTCTTTACGATGACTTGGTAACCCTGGGCCCGGTAGGAGAGTGCGTCCTTTTGGCCCACGAAAATCCACTCGTCGGGGCGCAGGTGTTTGGGGTCGCCGACCCATCGCACGCGATAGGAGCTGCGTTTGCGCTGGGAGAGGACTTCAACGCGGCGTCTGATGCGATGGCCCTGCAGTTGCCGCATGGCCTGCACTGCGTCGCTTCGCACAATTGCGAGGCCGGCCTCACCGCGATCCAGCGCCTCGACCATGTGAAGCCAGGGTTTGAGATCACGCTGGCGTTTTAGGTGTTGGTGGTGTCCCTCGCTAAAACTCAGCGCCATTGCGATCGAAAGCGCCGTGCCCAGCGAAAGGCGAGGCAACCAGCGCCCGCTCGTCAGCCACGGCGTCAGCAGCAGTATGATGACCAGCAGTGGTACCAGGAAGAACTCGGAACGCACGGCGCGAACGTCGGCGTCGCCATCGGCGAAGTGGACCTGGAATAGGCCGCGCAGGGCGGGTATGCCCACGACCAGGAGCAGCGGTAGCAGCCAGATCAGGTTTTCCCGCTCGGAACCTTCTTCGCGGGACCAGACGCTGACCAGCCAGTACACGGCCAAGAGCGTGAGCGCGACACCCATCGAGATGACGTAGCGGTCGTTGGCATCGATGCCTTGCGAACGAGTGCTGATGAGCGCGGTGAAGGTCAACAGGCCGAGCAGCCAGAGCGTGAGCGCCTTGACGGTGGGGTCACGGCGAAAGCCGTGTGCGGCTCCAAGTAACCCCATCAGGGCAAAGACGCGAAAACTCGGTCCCGTCAGCTGGCCGAAGTACTCACGGACCATCCGCACTTTCGGGGGGCGCCGGCTGCGGGCGGGCCCGGCGGGGTTTTCCCCGAAGTATTGGCGAAGGTCGGCGCTGAAAGAACTGCCGGCAGCGGCGAAGGCGGAGTCGAGCAAAAGCAGAAGCAGCCAGCCGAGCGAGAGGCCCGCCAGCCAGTAGGCCTGCGTGCGCCAGGACACCTTGCCTTGCCAGAAGAGGTAGAGGATCAGCGGTGGAAGCACCAGCGCGGTTTCCTTTGATTCCAGCGCAAATAGACACGCGATGCCGGAAAGCGTGGCCCATACGCGGCCCGGCGGTGCTGCCTTCCCTTCGACGGCCTGGAGCGTGCACAAAAGGGCCGCCAGGCTCCAGACGGTGAGTGTGAGATCGACGTGGGGTACGCTGAAGTACTTCAGCAGCGGCGGAAAGAAGGGCACCACCAGCAGCGCCAGGACGCCGCCAGCGAGGCCCGCCAGGCGTCGCCCGCAGGCGTAGGAGAGACAGGCGATCGCAGCGATGCACACCGCTGCGTACAGCGCTGCGGCCATCCGCTGCGAGTCCGCCAGGCCGTAAAACAGCCTCAAAGCCCAAATGTGGACATAGCGATTGCGGGTGGGCCAGTACAACTTCCCGCTGGCTGCGAGATCGCAATAGAGGAAGTCGTCGGCGTCCGAGGGGCCCACGTAGAAGTGCGTCAGGCCTAGCCAAATGGCGCCTGCCGCCGCGCATGAGAGCAGGGCCGCTTCTGTCAGCCTGCGCTGCAGCGGCGTCCATGGGGGGCCAAATCGCTCGCGGAATCTCATCGATGCAATCCCCGCCATGAGTGGCGTCGCTTCCGGCCTGCCCGCCATCGGAGCGGCAGGGAGGATACACCAGGGAGCTGATTGGGACGTGGTGGCCGCGGTGCCATGGTTACCGGGCTCAGCCCTCCCTCGGCGCTGTGGCCTTTGGCGCGTCGTCGAAGTGCGCCGCCGGGCTCAAGAGCGACAGGCTGCACAAAAGCCCGAGCGACAGCGGTAGCGTCAGAAAGAGCGCCGACAGGGCCACCGCGTCGCCGCTGCCGTAGCCGTAGCGCGCCAGGATCACGACGAGCGCCGCGTCGCGGGTGCCGGCGCCCATGACCGAGATGGGAACCAGCGTCACCAGCGAACAAATGGCGCTGATGCCGCAGATTTCGGCGAAGGAAAAGCCGAGGCCGAGACTTCGGCTGAGCAGGTAGTTACCCAGATAGGTCAGAATCCAGCAGGCGATGGTGATGAGCGCCGATATCGCCAACGCGCCGAGCTTGATGGTGCGTAGCGAGTCGAAGAAGTCGGCCAGGGTGGTCTCGATCCAGCCGCGGTAGTTCGCCGGCGCGGCGGCGGCCGCCATGCGCCCGATGGCGTTGGCGATCCTCGGACGCGTCAGCAGGAGCGAAAGACCCATGCCCGCAATCAGCACGAAGGCCACGATGGGGCCGGCCCAGCGGCCGATGTGATCGGGGGCGGCGATGATCAGAAAGCCGGCGAGCCCCACCACGAAGAGCAGACCGACATCGAGCAGGCGGTCGAGCAGCACGCTGGAAAACGCGCGGCCGAAGGGGGCGCCGGCTCGCGTCAGATGGACCGTCTTGACGAATTCGCCGACGCGGCCGGGCGTGGCGACGCCAGCGAAGAGCGCGTAGGCATAGGCGCCCAGGCGATCGCGGTAGCGGGCATGGGGCACCGAGGGGTCGATCAGAAGACCCCAGCGCCATGCGCGCAGGAAGATCGTCGGCACCACCACCGGATAGGCCCAAAGCAGCAGGCTCAGTTCGGTGCGGGCGAAGGCGCTGAGCAGCTCCCGTCGGTCGAGGCTGGCCAGGATCGCCACCAGCACGGCCGGTCCGACGAGCTTCAGCAGCCACCGCGAGCGCTTGCGGCGGGGTTGGGTGTCGACGTCGGCCACCTGGATTGGCTCTGCCTACCCGGGATCGGGGTCGGGCGCCAGTCCCTCGCCCCCCCCCCCCCCGCGATAGCGACTCCCGGAGAAGGTCCGTTCGGCGCCGGCAGCCGCGCCGGGCTTGCGGTCGACGCCGCCGGGGGTCTTGGGCTAGGCTCCCGCCATGACGGCATCCGAGCAGTGGGCGGACAAGGTTGTCTTGATTACCGGCGTCTGCGGCACCGTGGGCGGCGAGCTTCTGCGTCAGCTCGACCAGCGCGGGGTGGGCTCGGTGGTGGGGCTCGACAACAACGAGAGCGCGCTCTTTTTCCTGCGCGAGTCCTACCGTGAGCGCGACGGTTTTCATTTCTACCTCGGCGACGTGCGCGACCGCGACACCCTGGTCCGGCGGATGCGAGGGGTCGACATCGTGCTGCACACGGCGGCGCTCAAGCACGTGATCCTGTGCGAGCACTCGCCCACCGACGCGCTGGCCACAAACATCCTCGGCGTCCAAAATGTGATCGAGGCGGCGATCTCCTCCAACGTCGAGCGCGTGCTCTTCACCTCCTCGGACAAGGCCGTCAATCCGACCAATGTGATGGGCACCAGCAAGCTGATGGGCGAGCGCCTGATCACGGCCGCCAATGCCCTGCGCCACGAGGGCGGGCCGATCTTCGCCTCCACGCGCTTCGGCAACGTGCTGGGCTCGGCTGGCTCGGTGATTCCGCTCTTCCGCCGCCAGATCGAAGCCGGAGGTCCGCTCACGCTCACGGATCCGGCCATGACGCGCTTCATCATGTCCCTGGAGGAGGCGGTTCGTCTGGTGATGGACAGCGCCTTCATGAGCCGCGGTGGCGAGGTCTTCGTGACGAAGATGCCGGTGGTGCGCATCGTCGACCTGGCCGAAGTCATGGTCACCGCTTTGGCACCGGTTTACGGCAGGCGACCCGAGGACGTGCCCATCGAGGTCATCGGGCCGCGCGCCGGCGAGAAGATGTACGAGGAGCTGCTCAACGACGAGGAGATGCGCCGCACGCTGGAGCTCGACCGCTACTTCGTGGTCACCCCGGCGCTCAAGGGCATCTATACGACCATCGAGTATGTCTATCCCGGCGTGCGGGAACTTTCCCACGACCGGCCCTACCATTCCTCGAGCGAGACCCCGATGAGCCAAGAGGAGATCCTCGCCTATCTGAAGCGGGTGAACCTCCTCGAGGAGAGCTGAGCGATGAAGATTTTGATTCTCGGTGGCGACGGCTACCTCGGCTGGCCCACGGCCATGCACCTCGCGGCCAAGGGCCACGAGGTCACGGTCGTCGACAACTACATGCGCCGCGAGATCGCGCGCCGCACCCGCTCGGAGGCCTTGATCCGCACGCCGAACCTCCACGACAGGGCGGAACTCTTCGCCGAAAAGACCGGCAAGTCCATCGAGGTGGTGATAGGCGACTGCTGTGACTACCGGTTGATGAGCCGTCTGTTGGCTGATAAGCCCGACGCCGTCGTGCACTACGCCGAGCAGCCCTCGGCTCCCTACTCCATGATCGGTTACGACCAGGCGCGCCAGACCCTCGACAACAACCTCGGCGCGACCTTCAACCTGATCTGGGCCGTGATGGAAAACGCGCCCGAGTGCCACATCATCAAGCTCGGCACCATGGGCGAGTACGGCACGCCCAATATCGACATCGAAGAGGGCTGGATCGACATCGAGCACAAGGGCCGCAAGGGGCGCTTTCTCTACCCCCGCGCCGCCGGCTCCCTCTACCACACCACCAAGGTGCTCGACACCGACCTGCTGCACTTCTACGCGCGCATCCACGGCATTCGCGTGACCGACCTGATGCAGGGCCCGGTCTACGGGCTGTCGACCGATGAGTCCGACCTGGACGAGGGGCTGCTGCCCAACTTCCACTACGACGATATCTTCGGCACCGTGGTCAACCGCTTCCTGGTTCAGGCCGTGGCCGGGGTGCCGCTGACGGTCTACGGCAAGGGTGGCCAAAAGCGCGGTTATTTGAATCTCAAGGACACGCTGCAGTGCATCGAGCTGGCCGCCGCCCATCCGGCGGGCCAGGGCGAGCTGCGCATCATGAACCAGCTCACCGAGACCTTTAGCGTCAACCAGCTGGCCGAAAAGGTTCAGGCCGCGGGCAAGCAGGTCGGCCTCAAGGTCGAGATCGAGCCCATCGACAATCCGCGCAAGGAAGCCGAGGACCATTACTACAACGTGGTGCACTCGGGCCTGCTCGAACTCGGCCTGAAGCCGCATTTGATGACCGAAGAGGTGTTGGTGCAGATGCTCAACACTGTCGCCCAACACAAAGCCGCGATCGACGAGCAGAAGATCTTCCCGCGCGTGCGCTGGCGCAGCTGAGGGTATTGCTCCAGCGTTGTCGGAGGCCAGGTCTTTCGCTGCCCTGGTCGAGGTGGTTCTGAGATTGTGAAGCGCCGCATCCTCATCGGCATCAAGCTTTGCCTCGGCCTCGCCATCGTGGGGTTCTTGCTCGCGGAGCTGCACTTCGACGAGCTGGGCGCGCTGCTGCGCTCGGGGCAGCCGGGGCGTCTGTGGCTGAGCGTGCTGGCGTTCTTTGCGGCCATGGTCGGCTTCCAGGCCCTGCGCCTGCACTGGCTCGTGCGCCATCACACCGGCGGCCTGTGGCAGAGCTACAAGCTCTTCTTCATCGGCGCGCTCTTCAATAACCTCTTGCCGAGCAATGTGGGCGGTGACGCCGTGCGCCTCCTTTACCTGCACCGCATGGGCGCCGGCGTGGGCCAGCCCCTGGCGCTACTGCTCCTGCACCGGATTTCCGGGCTCGGTGTCCTGCTCTGCGGGGGCTTCTTATACGTGCTGCTGCGAGGACAACGGTTGGCAGCGCTGATGGGCCCGCTTCGGGCCGAGCTGCCGCAGATCCCGGCTGTGCTAGCGGTCGGTGTACTCGCGCTTTTGGCTGTTACCGCTGTGTTGCTCCTCAGGCGCAGCCGCTTGGTCGAGCGTCTGGCCACGATCGCCCGCGATGCCGCCACCGCCATCGCCACCATACGCGCCTCGGATTGGTGGGTTCTGATCGCTCTCACCGTGGGTTTTCACGCCCTGCGTCTTCTCGGCCTCAGCGCCGCCGTCTCGGCCCTGGGCAGCGACGCCGACGCCTTGGACCTGATCTTCGTGCTTGCCGTCGCCGCCGTCGCCGCCCTGCTGCCGATCAGCATCGCGGGTCTCGGCCTGGTCGAGGGCAGCTTGAGCCTCTTGCTCGTGGCCTTCGGGGTCGGCAAGGCAGCGGCCATCGCCGCGGCGCTGATCAATCGCGCCGTCTTGCTGTTGGTCGCGTTGCTTGGCGCTTTGGTCTACTTCGGGAGTCGCGAAAATCGCCGCCCCTTGGAGCCGGCGTCATGAAGTTGAGCGCCCGGGGCATCCTTGCTACACGCTGAAAGGCCCGTCGCCGCGGGCGGCTTGCGCGCCCCGATGAAGCTCGTCATCCAGATCCCCTGCTACAACGAAGCGACGACCCTGCCCCAGGTGCTGTCGGATCTGCCGCGCAGCGTCGCCGGCTGCGACGCGGTGGAAGTGCTGGTCATCGACGACGGCTCGTCGGACGCCACCGCCGCCGTCGCCCGCGAGCACGGCGCCGACCGCGTGGTGCGCCACCGCGGCAATCGCGGCCTGGCCAGCACATTTGTGACGGGTCTGGAAACGGCGCTCGAGATGGGAGCCGACGTCATCGTCAACACCGATGGCGACCATCAGTATCCCGGCAGCAGCATCGCCGAGCTGGTGGCACCGATCGCCCGTGGTGAGGCCGATCTGGTCATCGGCGACCGTCAAACCCACAGCGATCCCAAGGTGGGCGCCAAGAAGCGCTTCTTCTACGGCGTCGGCAACTTCGTGGTGCGCTCGGTGACCGGCGTCAGCGTGCATGACGCGCCCAGCGGCTTTCGCGCCATGTCGCGCGATTTCGCCATGCGCGTCTATCTCACCAATCCCTTTTCCTACACGCTCGAAACCATCTTCGCCGCCGCCGAGGGACGCCAGCCGATCCGCGAGGTCGCGATCGAGACCAACCCGGCCACGCGCCCCAGTCGCCTCTTCCGCGGCATGGCCCAGTACATCGCTCGCTCGGCCAGCATCATTTTGCAGGGCTACTCGATGCACAATCCGCTGCGCGCTTTCGGCTGGTTGTCGATGCCCTTTCTGTTGCTGGGCCTGGGTCTGGGCCTGCGCTTCCTCTACTACTTCATCCAGGATCCGAGCCACAGCGGTCACGTGCAGTCGCTGATTTTGGCGGCCATCTCCATCGTGGTCGGCGCCCAGATCTTGATCTTCGGCATGTTGGGTTCCCTGGTGCGCGCCAATCGCCTGCTGCTGCAGGACATTCGCATGCGCGTGCGGCGCCTGGAGCTCGATGAAGCCCGCACGCGGAACTCTTCGCTGACGGGCGAAGCGGGTTCGGGCCGTGGCTGAGGTGCACGAAGACGGCGTCGAGCTGTCAGGCCTGCGCATCGCCTACCGCCGCTACGGGCCGACCGAGGCACAGCCCGTGCTCTGCCTCCACGGTTGGCTCGACAACGCCGCCAGCTTTGCGCCCCTGGCCGAGCACATGCCCGACTACCAGTTGATCGCGCCCGATCTCGCCGGGCATGGACACTCCGATCACCGCGCGCTCTGCACGCCCTACCATCACCTGGACTGGGTGCTCGACATGATCGCCTTTTGCGATGCCCTGAAGCTCGAGCGCTTCGCCCTGCTCGGACACTCCATGGGCGCCGGCATCGCAGCGCTCTTGGCCGGCACCGTACCCGAGCGCGTGCGGCATCTGGGGCTGATCGAAGGCACGGGCCCGCGGCCGACCCCAGCGGCCGAGCTGCCCACCTTGCTGTCGAGCTTTCACCAGGCCGAACAAAAGGCCCGCGCGCTGCCCATTCGCGCGCGTCCGGCCGCGTTCGACATCGCCGTGCGCGCGCGCCTGGTCTCCTCGCCGCTGTCGCGGGGCGCCGCCGAGCTGCTGGCCCAGCGCGGCACCGAGGTGGTGGCCCACAGCGGCGGGCGCGTGCGCTGGCGCAACGACCGGCGCCTGTCGCGCATGCAGCCGATGCACCTGGGCGAGGAGCAGATCCTGGCTTTTCTCGCCCGCATCGCCTGCCCGACGCTGCTGGTCGTGGCCCGCGAGGGCCTGCGCTACAACGCCGAGGTGGTAGAGCGGCGCAAGGCGGCCATCTCCGCGTTGAGCGAGTGCCTGGTCGACGGTCGCCACCACGTCCACATGGACCACCCCGAGCGCGTCGCTCCCCAGCTGCTCGCGCTCCTCGCGCAGCCGGCCTGAGCGCGCCCGGGTTGCTGTCGGCGGGCGGCCCTGTAACGCTTGACTCGCTCCCGCGTCCACAGGAAACCGAGGGTTTGGGCTCGCCCCGACAGTATCGTCCCGACGCCGTATGCTCTTTTCCTGCAAGCAGGTCTCCGAACACCTCAGCGACCACGTCGACGATGAACTGCCCCCGCGCAAGCGCTGGATGCTGCGCTTGCACCTCTTGATGTGCCCGCCCTGCGCCCGCGTCGAGCACTCCCTGCGCCGCACGCTGGGGGCGCTCGAGGCGTTGGGCCGAGAGCTGGGGCAAGACGAGTCGGGCAAGCGACCCGATTCCGGCGCCTGAACCGGTGGCCAGTCCGGTGCTCTCAGGGCTCTAGGAGACTGGTGTCAAACGAGCGTGCGTGGATCTCGGAGCGCCGTGACCTCGTGGGGGGCAGCCGAGGACCGAGGAAATACCCGCCATTTTCGCAGCGGACTCGGATGGCGCACACGGGGTTACGCCGCCCGGGAGGTGCGTGCGCTCGTTTGACACCAGTCTCCTAGAGCACCGATCCGTTTGAAAGCACCGCAACTTCGCGGGTTTAGCGGGCCCAGCGCACCGCTACGGCGCCTCGAAGTAGCTCGGGCTACGACTTCGGCGCCGTAACGGCCCGCCGAGCCCACTCTCCCTCGCGAATTTGCGGCGATTTCAAACCGGTCGGCGCTCCAGATCGCTGGCCGGACTCGGATCGTTGGCGATGGCGTCGACCGTTTCGGGCCACTGGTTGGTGCAGGCCGCAAGCTCCGCGATCATGATCGCCTCGGCGGCGGCCTGGTCGGCCCGCAGCCCGCTCTTTTCGAAGCGCCGCATCAGCCAGCGCGCTGCCGCGAGCCGCGTGGCCAGCTCGGCCCGTGCCACGTCGAAGGGGCAGCCCCACTCGAGCCAGCGGAACATCCAGATCTCGTCGGCCAACCAGTCGTTGAACATGGCCTCGGGCGAGCCGGGCTTTTTGCTACGCGCGCAGGCGGTGTCGAAGGCGTCGGCCCAGGGGCGAGGTCGCTTGGGGGGCCGGTGACCGTCGGCCAGGGCCAGCACGGCGTCGCCGAAGAACGCCATGGCGACGCCGCCGGCGGTGCCATCGCGCATGTCGAGGAATTCCGCCGCGTGTAGCACCCAGGCGCCCTCGTGCAGATCCGGCATCGGCTCGGCGCCGAGCACGCTTTCGGCCTTTTCGCCGGCCGCGAGCCTGGCGAGCAGTTCTTCTTCCAGCTTGCGGTAGCTGGCAAAGGCCACCCGTCGTTCGACGGTGAGCGCGATGCGGACGGGCACTTCTTGGTCGCTCTCCAGGCGCCCGGCCCCGTCGTAGAGCGAGCGCTCGGCATCGGCCAGGTCGAGCTCGGGCCGTTCGCCCATGGTGCGGCAGGGACAGCGGTGCTCGGTGGTGACACGCCCTCCCTCCGGGGTGCGCACCAGACCATAGGGAAAGCGGCGGCATCCGCCGGGCTTGTGCTCGGGTCCGAAGCGCGCGTGGATCCCGCACAGGCCGTCTTGCAGCTGGGCGCAGCGGCCGTATTCGTCGGGTCGCATGCAGTGACCTTCGACCTCGTCGTTGTAGCTGACGGCGTCGGGGATCAGGCTGCGCACGTGCTTGACCTCCGAGCGCGTCATCGGACCGAGCGCGTGGATGTCGCTGCAGCACAGGCCGTCGCTGAAGCAGGTGAAGCGCGCGCCGGGTCGTGCGATCAGCGGGCGCGCCTTGGAGGTCGGGGAGGTCTTACGCTTCTTGGCCACGCAAGGCGTGTACACGAGCGCTCCCGGCCCGTCGAGACGCAGGTGCCGTGTCCATCACATATCCCCAAATTGGGTCGACCCATGTTCGTCGCTGCCGCTGCCGGGGCACCCCATAATTTCCTGGCGCCCTCGGACGGGCCGTGCTGAACTGTGCCCATTGAATCTCGGGGGCTCGGGTGGGGTCTCAGGGGTGCCAAGGGAGCGGCGTGGTTACTCGAGCGATTTCACCGAAGGCGATGTTGTGGGCGGGCAGCTTCGGGCTGTCGGCTGCGCTGGCGCTCGGCTGCAACATCGAGGGCGATCCGAACTCCGCGCGCGGCAGGTCCACGACGGAGGCGAGTGGCAGCACCGCGGCTGACGGCGGCAGCGTCCCCCTCAATGCCGCCGCGGCCAGCGCATTCGGCAACTCGGATGCCCCGTTCATGCAGTTGCCGGAACTCGACGCCGCCCTGTCCGATGCCGAGTCATCGCTCGCGAGCAATCCCCCCGACCAAAGCGGCTGCGGCGCCGTCGAGCTCGCACCCATGGTCAACACCGAGGTGGAGCACGGCAACCTGCTGGTGGTCTTCGATAACTCGGGCTCGATGTCGTCGCTCTGGGGCGACTTGCCCCGATGGCAGGCCGCGGGCAATGCCCTGCGCGACGCGGTTTCGTCGCTCTCCGAGTACGTCAACGTCGGCGCCATCATCTTTCCCACCGATACCAACTGCGCGGTGGAGGGCCTCGACAGCCCCCTGCAGATCCGCTTCGTCAAAGGCTCGGCCTTCATCTCCGCCTGGGATCGCTTCATGGGCACCAACGTGCCCAACGGCGGTACGCCCCTGGGGGGCGGGTTGATCGTCGCCGACGCAGCGCTGCAGGAGTCGACGTTGCCGGGGCAGACCTCGGTGGTGGTGATCACCGACGGCGCGCCCAACTGTGACGTGGCGCCCCTGAGCACGCTGCCGCCCCAGTGGCTGGCCCAGGGCGTGCGGACCCACGTGGTCGGTCTGCCGGGCTCGGAGTCGGCGATCACCGTGCTCGACGACCTGGCCAGCGCCGGCGGTACCGGTCAGCACCTGACGCCCGACGATCCGCGGTCGCTTCGGCGGCAGCTGGCCAACATCGTCAGCGAGACCGTGGTCAGTGCCCTTTCGAGCTGCGTGATTGCCCTCGATCCGCCGCCGCCCAACCTGGACGACGTGCATGTGGTGGTCACCGAAGCCGGCGTACGCACCGACGCTGCGCGCGATCTGGGCAGCGGCGGCGGCTGGACCATCGCCGCCGACGGCACCGAGATCGAGCTCTTCGGCGCCTTCTGTGACCGCGGCCTGGCCGGCGAGTACGACCGCATCTCGATCGAGTTCGGCTGTGTCGAGCTGCCACCGCTGCCGCCGCCGCCACCGCTGGAATGACCTGGGCGGCGTTCGGCGCCGCTGCGTTGGAGGCGCCCGTCGCCTCCGCTGGAGATCTTGGACTATGGATATGACCCCGCCATCCCGCTCCATCCCATCCTGCGCGCTCGTTGCCGTGGCCCTGGCGCTCTTCGGCCTTGCCTGCGATGACGAGTGCAAGAAGGGCAACAGCGAGTGCGTCTCGGATTCGCTCATCCGGGCCTGTGTGCCCGGCGACGACGGGCCCGAGTGGTTCGTGCACGCCTGCGGCGAGCAGGAGCGCTGTCAGCAAGGGGGTGCTGCGGCGGTGGCTGTGGCTTCAGGCGATGGGGGCCAGGCGAGTTCCGGAGAGGGCGCCATCTGCGCCGGCACCTGCGAGGTCGGACATAGCGAGTGCGTGGCCGAGGCCGTGGCCCGCTACTGCGTCGACGGTCGCGGCTGGGAGTTAGATCCCTGCGAAGCCGGCCAGCGCTGCGTCGACGGCAGCTGTCGTTACACCGACGGCGGCGTGCAGGTCTGCGCCCCGGGCGCCCGCACCTGCGCCAGCGATCGCATCGAGCGCGTCTGCGACCGCGCCGGCAGCGGCTGGGTGGAGCGCGAATGCGACGAGGCCGAGCAATGCCTGGTCGATCGCTGCGCCCCCAACCCGGACGCCTCGTGCGACGTCGAGAGCCGTTGCCTGGACAACAAGACGGCCCTGCGCTGTCTGGGCGAGGATCGCGGCTTTCAGGTGGTCGAGTGCAGTGGCGACACCTTTTGCGAAGACGGCCGCTGCCGCGGTGACGTCTGCGCCATCGGCTCGCTCTGCGGCGCTGGCGATCAGGTGGTCGAGTGCGTCGACGGCGAGTCCCTGACCCACAGCCAATGCGGCGTCAACGAGGCCTGCAAGCAGGAGCGGGACTGGGCCAGCTGCGTGCCCAAGCCCTGCGAGCCCGATCGCGTGGTCTGCGGCGATCCGCGCGATCCCGACGTGGACGACACGCGCTACTACACCCAATGCAAGTCCGGCGAAGAGACCAGCTCGGGGTTACCCGAGTGGGTCGTGGGCCAGTGCACGGGGCTTCTGACTTGCGATCCGGCGTCGGCGCTTTCGGGACAGCCCTGCCAGCAGCAATGCACGCCCGGCGCCCAGGCCTGCATGGCCGATCCGGACTTGGGCATCAGCGATGGCTGGGCCGAGTGCCAGGACGACGGCACCTGGGGCACGGTGGCGAACTGCAATGTGGGTGGCGGGCTGCGCCAGCAGTGCGTGATCGAGCCCAACCTGGTGGCCAGCGACCTGCCCGTGGCCCAGTGTGTCGACCCGGTCTGCGGCTATGTGATCGAGCTGCAGGACGGCGAAGGCGGCGCCTGCTCCGAGGGGCGCATCCAGCGCTGCGACGCCGACGGAAAGCTGCAGGCGCCCGAGGACTGCGAGGTGGGCTTCTGCCGCGCGACCACGGCGGCGGTGCTCTCCGACGGCCGCACGCCCGGCGCCTGTGACACCGAGGTGGAGTGCGAAGAGGGCGAAGAGCGCTGCCTCTTCGACAGCCTGATCCCGAGCACCCGCTACCAGGTCTGCGAGCAGGGCCACTGGAGCGCCAAGCTCGAGACCTGCACGGACGACGGTCAGTGCCTGGAGTACGTGGACGCCGAGGGCCTCAGCAAGAAGGTCTGTGGCGCCGACTGCACGCCGGGCGAAAAGCGCTGCAACATCAGCGATCAGGTCGAGACCTGCGACGACAGCGGCAAGTGGGGTGGTGGCAGCAGCTGCGAAACCGGCGTCTGCGCCCTGCTCGGCGACACCCCGGGCAAGCGCGACGCCGCCTGCATCCTCGAGTGCGTCCCCGGCGAGCGGCGTTGCACCGGCGCCACCGTGGCCGCTTCCGACGGCGTCAGCAGCGGCACCTCCCAGGAAGCGGTGTGCGGCGACGACGGCCTGCTGGGCGCGCCCACCGATTGCGCAGCGGGCAGCGCCTGCCGGGTCTCGAGCGCCGGCGTGCACACCGGCTGCGTCGAGTGCGTCGGTCCCAACGTGCTGGGAGGCAACCAGTGGGGCTACATGGACACGCGCTGCGATCCGGCGGCGTCTACCCAGGTGCAGGACTGCGGCGGCGACAATACCTGGCTGTCGTCGCGGGCGTGCAGCGCCGGCACCAGCTGTCGCATGGTCAACGGCTCGAGCTGCGGCCTGTGCAATATCGGTGGCCTGTCGATGCCGTGCACCGACAGCAATTGGGCGACGCAGCAGCTTTGCGGCTCGTGCCTTGTTAATGGCTCCACCGTGGTGTGCACCGAGACGAATGTCGTCGCATACAGCAGCCCCACTTCCACCTGTATGAGCCTCTTCGGTGATGGCACCGCCAGCGCCGAGGCCACCTACCCAGATGGCACCACCTCCTGGGGCGGCTATCTCAACTGCTGTGACGGTGACGGTGGCGGTGGTGACGGCCAGTTCCTGCAGACGTCGAGTTGCGTGACCAGCGGCTGGGGGACGCCCACGGCAGCTGGCGGCTACGACGACTGCTGCAGCACCCGCGTCGTTGCGGGCGTGGGTGCGGCCTTCGCGTACTGCGACCTCGCGCTCTGATCGATGTTGGCGCGCGCGGCCGTAGGTCGCGCGCTCGCCAACCGGGCCAGCATCTGGGCGCTCTGCTCCAGATCCACGCAGGCGTCGGTCACGCTCTGGCCGTAGCGCAGGGGCTGCTCCTTGCCGAGTGCCTGCTTGCCGGCCACCAAATTGCTCTCGATCATCACGCCGGCGATGGCCTCGCTGCCGGCGCCCAGCTGCGCCGCCACCGCATCGAGCACGCGCGGCTGTTGGCGGTGGTCCTTGTGGCTGTTGTCGTGGCTACAGTCGATGAGCACGCGCGCGGGCAGCCCGGCCTTCGCGAGCGCCGATGTGGCCTCTGCCACGGCGTCGGCGTCGTAGTTGGGGCGATCGCGGCCGCCGCGTAGGATCAGCACGCTGTCGCGATTGCCGGCGCTGCGCACGGCTGCGGCCCGTCCCTCGGCGTCGACGCCGAAGCTGCAGTGGGGTGCGGCGGCGGCGCCCATGGCGTCGACCGCCATCTGCAGTGCGCCGTCGGTGCCGTTTTTGAAGCCGACGGGCAAGGGCAGGCTGGAGGCGAGCTGACGATGGACTTGACTTTCAGTTGTGCGCGCGCCGATGGCACCGAAGCTCAAGGTCTCACAGAGGTAGGGTGCGGCCAGGGGCTCGAGCAGCTCGCTGGCCAGGGGCAGGCCCAGCTCCGATAGCTCCACCAAAAGCCGGCGTGAAATCCTGAGCCCCTCGGCGAGATCGCAGCTGCCGTCCAGCTGCGGGTCGTGCAAAAGCCCCTTCCAGCCCACCGTGGTGCGCGGTTTTTCGAGATAGACGCGCAGGCATAGAAGCAGCCGCTCGCGGTGCCGCCGGGACAGGGCCTGCAGCTGCCCCGCGTAGTCCAGGGCGGCCTCGGGATCGTGGATCGAGCAGGGCCCGATCACGACCAGCAGGCGAGGGTCGCGGCCGGTGAGGATATCGGCGACCTCGCGGCGGTGCTCGGCGATGCGCAGGCGGGCGCGCTCGGAGAGCGGAAAACGGGCGCGCAGCTCCGCCGGCGTGGGCAGGACATCGTGTTGGGGAGTGCAACGGCTCGTCTCGGGGTTCATGGCTCGCTCCAAAACAAAAAAACCCCTGGCCACCGGGAGGCGGCCAGGGGTTTTGGAAACTCGACTGCGCGCTTGCTACGCGGTCATACCCGGACGCCGCCCCATGGGGCTGACGTAGGTAAACCAATAAAAGACGTAGCTCTGCGCCGACATTGGAAAGTACAGCCTAGCTGCTCGGGGACTCGGTCGCAAGCAAGCGCCACAGGGGAGCGGGCCAACGCCAGCCGAAGATACGCTCGGCGGGCAAAAACGGGGCGAAGGCGATACCGCACAGGGGGTAGGGGAAGGCGATGGCCATGGTCAGCAAGACCCCCAGGTGAAAGCCCCAGATGCCCAGCACCCAGAAACGCCCCAGGCGCGGGCCGAACATGGCCACAGGAGCGCCCAGCTCGACCACCAGCGTCAGGGCTCCGATGATGGGAAAGGGCCAGGCGTATTGCACCAGCCAGGCCCCGAGCGGCGAGTGCAAAGAGCCCAGGGCGGCTTTGCGCATGCCGTCATAGGCGATGTAGTTGCGCAGGATCTCGCCCTCGGCCCAGTCCATGCCGCTATTGCGCAGCTTGGCGATGCCAGCGAGCACGTAGACCACCACGGTCACGGCGCACAGCAGGCGGATCGGCCAGCCGTGGCGGGCCTCGGCGCGGCCGTCGTCGCCCCGGTGGTCGCGCGCGTAGGCGTCGGCGGCGGTGGGCGCCAGCCCCAGGCAGACCAGGTGCACCAACGTGAGGTTGTCGGTGTGGAAGATCATGCCCCAGCTGTTGCGATAGGAGGTCACCCAGGCGAAGAGCAGGGCGAATAGCGGTCCGCTGATGCGGTAGCGGTAGCCCAGGGTGAAACCGAGGCCCGCCACGAGACACAGGGCGTAGAGGGCCCAGACCAGGGCGGCGGGCAGCGGGGCCGAGAGCACGGCGGCCAGACCGACCGGCTCGAAGCGCTGCGGGTCCATGCGACTAAAATTGGCCAGCACGTTGCCGCGCGCCACCAGGTAGACCACGCTGAAGGCGCCGACGAGCACGCGCAGGGCGGCCAGGCGCGCGGCCGGCGCCGGCGCCATCCAGTAGCGGTCGAAGGCTGAGAGCGGGCCGGCCGGCGTGGCGGCGGTCGTGGGGGGGCTCACCGGTTTCGTCATGGCGTCCCCCGCCGCAGCGGGCAGCGCACGTGGAAGCGCTCCGACAGCGCCACGCGCTCGCCGGCCAGGAAGCGGATGGACTCGTAGCGGCGGCTGACCAGGGCCACCTCCCGGGCCTGTGCGAGCGCGGCGTCGCCCGCGTCGTCGATGCGCTCGGCGATGCGCTCGCACAGGCGCTTGGCCGAGGCGGGCCCGGCCTGCACGCTCTTGCGGATCGTCTGCAGCGCCTGCATGGCCTCGCTATTGGCCACGTAGCTCGGCTCGACCGCGCGCTCGAAGCCGCCGGGGCCGAGGGCCACGGCGCTGGTTACCACGGCGCTGTCAGGCTTGGGCCGCGAGAACATGGGGTAGGTCGACAGCGGGAAGCTGTCGTCGTCAGGGTCGAGTAGCACCGGGTAGGCCACCGCGGCGACCAGCGCGAGGCTCACGGCGTAGGCGTAGGGGCGGTCCACGGGGGCCGATTCTTCGGCGCCGCGCCGCGCGGGTCAACGTCCGCCGTGGCGTCCGTGCGCGGTGGCTCAACCGCGGAGCCCTACTTGGGCGGCATGCGCAGGGCGCCGTCGATGCGCACCGTCTCGCCGTTCAAATAGGGGTTTTCCACCATGTGTAGCGCCAGGGCTGCGTACTGGGAGGGCTGACCCAGCTCGGCCGGGAAGGGAATGCCGGCGGCCAGCGCCTGACGCGCCTCCTCGGGCAGCATCCCCAGCATCGGCGTGTCGAAGGTGCCCGGGGCGATCGTCAGCACGCGCACGCCGGCCTTTGATAGATCGCGCGCGGCCGGCAGCGTCATCCCGGCCACCCCCGCCTTGCTGGCGGCGTAGGCGATCTGGCCGATCTGGCCATCAAAGGCCGCGATCGACGCCGTGTTGATCACCACCCCCCGCTCGCCGTGGGGCTGGGGCGTGTTCTTGGCCATGGCCGCGGCGCAAAGGCGCATCACATTGAAGGTGCCGATCAGATTGATCTGCACGACCCGGGCGAAGCGGTCGAGTTCGTGGGGTAGGCCCTCGCGATTGACCGTGCGCTGGGCCCAGCCCACGCCGGCGCAACTGACCGCTGCCCTGAGCGGACCCAGCTCCTGGGCGGCGGCGATGGCCGCGCTCACCTGGGCCCCATCGGCGACATTGGTCTGCACGAAGCGGCAGCGCTCCCCCAGCTCGGCGGCCAGCGCCTCGCCCTTCTCGGCATTCATGTCCGCGATCACCACGGCTGCGCCAGCCTCCACGAAGCGGCGCGTGGTGGCCTCCCCCAGGCCCGAGGCGCCGCCCGTCACGATGCACGATGCTCCCTTGATATCCATCTCGACTCTCCTGTGCTGCCGTCCGCTGCGCGGCCACGCAGCCTACCACCGCCGAAAACGTCCCTGGCAGCATTTCGCCCTCCATTTTGCCTTCCATTTCACCCCCCAAATACTGGGGAAAAGATCCCCAAAAAACGTCCCTGGCAGCATTTTGAAGCCCAGAGGAGGAAGGGGTGAAGCGCTCGCTTTTTTGCGCTTGACGCGGGGCCCGCCGCGGACCAAATAGCCCCAGCGGTCATAAAATGACTTTCGGTCAGTATCTGACCGGGCGCTCAGTAAAGGTTGAGTCATTTGAGCCATGGGTGTCGCGGAGCGACGTGAGCGTGAGCGGGAGCAGCGGCGGGCACGCATCATCGATGCGGCCGAGCGCGTCTTTTTCCGTCTGGGCCCCCTGGCGTCCACCATGGATGACGTGGCCGTGGAGGCCGAGCTCAGCAAGGGCACCCTCTACCTCTATTTCAAGAACAAGGACGACCTCTACCTGGCCATCGCCTGCCGCGGCCTGAGCCGCTTCGTCGAGCGCGCCAAGGCCGTCGGTGACACCGACAGCGGCTACGAGCAGCTGCGACGGGTGCTCGAGGCCCAGCACCGCTCCGCCCTGGCCCACCCCGAGCACCTCAAGACCATGCTGGCCTGGATGGCCTCGGGCTTCACCGCCAGTCCCGACGCTCCCGGCTACGACGAGTACCTCGCCCTGGTCACCACCCTGATGGGCCGCCTGGTCGCCATCGTCGAGCGCGGCACGCGCGACGGCAGCATGCGCGCGGACCTGGACCCGGTGCAGGTCGTGATGCATTGTTGGGGCGGCAGCATGGGGCTGTGGATGCTGGTCTTAAATCGCGACGCCATCGCCGCGCGCATGCCCGTGCCCTGCGACTTCGACGCGCTCGTGCCGTCCTACGCCGAGATGATCCTGCGCGCGGTGGCGCCGCGCCCTGATAAGGAGGCTCCATGAATCGCCCCTGCCCGCCGTTGTGGATCGCCATGATCGCCTTCGCCGGTGCCGGCCCCGCCTGCTCCCCCCATGGCGTGACCGAGCGCCCCGCTTCCCCTGTGGAGCTGCCCGCGAGCCACGGCGCCGAAAACGCCGCTGCGACGCCCGCCGAGCCGACCTCCACCCACAAGCCCGAGCGCTGGTGGCGCGACTTCGGTGACCCCGAACTCGACCGCCTGATCGACGCCGGCTTGCAGGGCAATTTCGACCTGCACGCCGCCTGGGCCCGCTTTGCCCAGGCCCAGGCCACCGCCGACGAGGTGGGCGCCCCCCGCTGGCCCAGCCTCGATGCCGAGCTCGGCGCATCCATCTCGAGCCGCCCCTTCATTCCGAGCCAACCCCCGCAGCAGATTCGCGGCTTTAGCGCTTCGCTGCGGGCCGGCTACGAGCTCGACGTTTGGAATCGCATCGGCTCTGGCATCAAGGCTGCCGCCCTCGATCGCGACGCCGCCGCCGATGCCGTGCAGGCCATGGCCATCACGCTGTCGGCCGAAGTCACCGAGGCCTACCTGGACCTGGCCGAGGTGCGCGCCCGCCGCAAGATGCTCGAGCGCCAGCGCGAGATCAGCGGGACCTTCGTGGAGCTGCTGCAGCTGCGCTTCGGCCAGGGCCTGAGTTCGGCGGTCGAGGTCAACCAACAGCGCCAGGGTGTGCTCGAGCTCGACGCCCAGCTGGAGCTGACCCACAGCGCCGAGGCTGTGGCGGCCCATCGCCTGGCCCTCCTGCTGGGCAAGGCCCCCGGCTCGCTCGCCCTGGGCGCGCGCGAGGACCTGCCCCAGCCGCCGCCGCTGCCGGCCCTCGGCATTCCCTCCGAGCTGCTGCAGCGCCGCCCCGACGTGCGCGCCGCCCGCCGGCGCGTCGAAGCGGCCGACCATCGCGTGGCCGCCGCCGTCGCCGCCCGTCTGCCCTCGCTGCGCCTGACCGGCTCGATCACCTCCAGCCCCAACAACCGAAACAACTGGCTGCTGGACCCGGCCTGGAATCTGGCGGCCGGCCTGCTGATGCCGCTCATCGACGGCGGCAGCCTCGCCGCCCGCGCCGAGCGCCAACGCGCCGTGCTCAGTGAAGCGGTGGCCAGCTATGGCGACGCCATTGTCAGCGCCCTGACCGAAGTCCAAAATGCCCTGGTCCAAAGCCGCCAGCAGCGGCTGCAGATCGAGACCATCGAGTCGCAACTCGAGGTCGCCACCGTGACTCTCGAGCAAGCCCGCCAGCGCTACAGCAACGGCCTGACCGACTTCCTGACGGTGCTGACCGCCCTGCGCTCCCAGCAACAGGTGGAGCTTTCCCTGCTCGCTGCCCAGCGCCGCCAGCTCTCCCATCGCATCCAGCTCTACCGCGCCCTCGGCGGCACCTGGACCCGCGAACTGGAGCAGCCCCAGCTGCTCAAACCCACGGCGGGCGATGAAGACGACGCCGAGACCGCCGACACCGGTGCCGGGGGCGCCGGGGTCCAAGCCGCCGGAGGACGCTCGTGAACCGGTCCCATGTCAAGTTGATCAAGGGCGTGTTGCCCCTGCTGGTGCTCGGCGCCGCAGCTCTGTTCGCCCAGATGTTGCTGGCCTCGCGCGAAAAGCCCCAGCGCAAGCCGCGGGCCGAGCGCGCCGTGCCGGTCGAGGTGGAGCCCGTGCGCCTGGTCGACCGGACCATCACCGTGCGCGCCAACGGTTCGGTGACGCCGGCCTATTCGGTCGACGTGATGGCCGAGATCAGCGGACGCGTGGTGTGGAAGCATCCGCAGCTGACCATCGGCGGTCTGATCAAAAAGGGCGACACCCTGCTGCGCATCGACACCCGCGACTACAAGCTGGCCCTGGCCCAGCAGCAGGCAGCGCTCGACCGGGCGCGCACCGAACTCGAACTCGAGCAGGGGCGCAGCCGCGTGGCGGCCCAGGAGTGGCAGGCCTTCGGCGCTGCCCGGGGCCCGAGCCCGGGGCCGGCCGCGCCCGCCGATACCTCCGACCTGGCCCTGCGCAAACCCCAGATGCGTGCCGTGGAGCTGGGGCTGCAGAGCGCCGAGACCTCGCTCGACCAGGCCAAGCTCAAGCTCGGCAAGACCGTCCTCAAGGCCCCCTTCGACGCCGTGGTGCGCACCAACGCCACCGAGGTCGGCCGCCTGGTGACCCAGCAGCAGGTGCTGGCCACGCTGGTCAACACCGACGTCTTCATCGTGGTGGTCTCGCTGCCGGTCGAGGATCTGCAGTGGCTGAAGATCCCCGGGGTCAGCGCCCCGCTGCTCAGCCAGGACGCCATCCAGGCCGCCTACGCCTCCGAGGATCCGAGTGCCGCCTTCTCGGAACTCGCTTCCCTGGCCCTGGTCACCCAGACCATCGGCAAGCAGATCAACCAGCGCCCAGGCATCGCCGTGCGTTTGCTGGGCGATCTCGATCCGGTGGGCCGCATGGCCCGGCTTCTGGTCAGCGTGCAGGACCCCATGGGGCGCAAGGATGCCGAGCGCACCCGGTCCAACGGTGAGTTGCCGATCCTGCTCGGCGCCTACGTCAACGTGGAGCTGCAGGGCAAGTCGGTGACCGGCCTGGTGGAGATCCCGCGGCATGCCCTACGCGACGGAAATCGTGTGCACCTGATGACCAAGGATGGTCGACTGCAGGTGCGCGATGTGGAGATCCTGCGCAAGGACGACAAGAGCGTACTGGTCAGCGCCGGCCTTTCCGAGGGCGAGCTGCTGATCACCAGCCACCTGGCGACACCGGTGCCCGGCATGGAGCTGCGCCGGGCCGAGACACCGAAGGCCAAGCCCGCTGGCGCCGGTCGCGAGCCGGCCGCGGGCGAGCCCCAGAGCCGCGCGCCGGCCGAGGAGCATAGCGGGTGAGTACCTTCGACCCAGCCGATGCGCCCTCGCCCGAGGGCGCGCCCACGCAACAGGGCGCGCTGGCCTGGTTCGCGCGCAACGCCGTCGCGGCCAACCTGCTGATGGCCTTCCTGGTTTGCGGCGGTCTTTTTCTCCTGCCCAACGTCAAGCGCGAAGTCTTCCCCGAGTTCGAGCTCGACATGATCACCATCAACGTGCCCTATCCGGGCGCGAGCCCCGAGGAAGTCGAGCAGGGGGTGGTGTTGGCGATCGAGGAGGCGGTGCGCGGCGTCGACGACGTCAAGGAAGTGCGCTCCACCGCTGGTGAAGGCGTCGCTTCGGTGATCGTGGAACTCATCCTCGGTGCCGACCGCGATGCGGCCCTGTCCGACATCAAGAGCGCCGTCGACCGTATCACCTCGCTGCCGGCCGACGCCGAGCGGCCCATCGTCGCCCTGGCCAAGGCCCAACGCGCGGTGCTGTCGGTGATCCTCTACGGTGAACTCGAGGAAAAGCCCCTGCGCGCCCTGGCCCAGCGCACGCGTGAGGCCCTGTTGCAGCACGAGGGCATCACCAATGTCGAACTCAGTGGCGAGCGCGCCCTCGAGATCAGCATCGAGGTGCCCCAGAACACCCTGCGCGCCTACGGCCTGACCATCGACCAGGTGGGCCAGGTGGTGCGCTCGGCGGCCGTGGAGCTGCCCGGTGGCGGCGTCAAAACCGCCAAGGGCGAGGTGCTGCTGCGCATGAACGAGCGCCGCGATGCGGGCGACGAGTTCGAGGACATCGTGGTTCTGGCCCAGCCCGACGGCAGCGTGGTGCGCATCGGCGACATCGCCACCGTGCGCGACGCCTTTGCCGAGACCGACGCCCAGGCGAGCTTCAACGGCCTGCGCGCCCAGCGTATCCAGGTCTACCGCGTGGGCGATGAGGGTCCCATCGAGGTCTCCGACGCCGTGCGCGAAGTGGTGGCCGAACTCGAGCACGAGTTCCCCGCCGGCGTGAAGATGGCGCTGTGGGACGACCGCTCCGAGATGTACGCCGCGCGCCAGGACCTGCTGCTGCGCAACTCCTACCTGGGGTTGGCGCTGGTGGTGCTGGTGCTGGGCCTGTTCCTCGAGGTCAAGCTCGCCTTCTGGGTCACCCTGGGCATTCCGATCTCCTTCGTCGGCTCGCTGCTCTTCCTGCCGTCGATCGATGTTTCGATCAACATGATCAGCCTCTTTGCGTTCATCGTGACGCTGGGCATGGTGGTCGACGACGCCATCATCGTCGGCGAGGCCATCTACAAACACCGCAGCGACGGCATGGGCTATCTGGAGGCGGCCATCGCGGGCGTACGCGAGGTGGCCCAGCCAGTCACATTCTCGATTCTCACCACCATCATCGCCTTCATGCCCCTGCTCTTCGTACCGGGGCCCGCCGGCAAGTTCTTCCGCAACATCCCGCTGGTGGTGATCGCGGTCCTGGCGGTTTCGCTGATCGAGTCGATCTTCGTATTGCCGGCGCACCTCTCCCACGGCAAATCGCTGGTCACGACGATCCTGGCCTATCCCTTCCGCCTGCTGGAGTTGCCCTTTCGGCTTTTGCTCAAGCGCAGTCCCATCGATGCCCTGCTCGCCCAGCAGCAGCGCTTCAGCCGTCTGCTCGAGTACTTCGTCGACCGCATCTACGGCGGTCAGCTCTTGGCTTCCGCCCGCTGGCGCTACACCACCATCGCCGCCTGTCTGGCGCTGCTGATCGCAACGCTGGGCCTGGTGGGCGGCGGTCAGGTCGCCTTTCGCTTCCTGCCCAAGATCGACGGCGATGTGGTCACCGCACGCCTCGAGATGCCCGTTGGCACACCGGTGGAGATCACCAAGCGCCACCAGCAGCACATGCTGGCCATCGCCCGCGATCTACTGCGCGAGCACGGTGGCGAGGACAAGATCTCCCGCGGTGTCTTCGCCGAGATCGGGGGCGCCGGCTTTCAGGGCGCCACGGCCTCGGGCAGGTCCGGCAGCGGCGCAGGTCATCTCTCCGATGTCATGGTCTTCATGGTGCCCACCGATGAGCGCTCGGTAACTGCCGGTGAATTCGCCCGGGCCTGGCGCGAGCGCGTGGGCGACATCCCCGGCGCCGAGAACGTGGGCTTCCAGTACACCACCGGCCACAGCGGCGGCTCGCCGGTGCACGTGCGGCTGAGCCATCACGACCCCGAAACCCTGGAGCGCGCCGCCGAGCAGCTGGCCACGGTGGTGCGCGGCTACGATGGCACCTACGACATCAAGGACGGCGCCGCCCGCGGCAAGGAACAGCTCGACATCCGACTCAAGCCCTCGGCGCGCAGCCTGGGTCTGAGCCAGCTCGAGCTGGGGCGCCAGGTGCGCGGCGCTTTCTTCGGCTCCGAGGTGCTACGCCAACAACGGGGTCGCGAAGAGATCCGCGTCTACGTGCGTCGCCCGCTGTCGGAGCGCCGTTCGGAGAGCCACGTCGAGAACCTGATGATTCGCACACCCGGCGGCGGCGAGATCCCCCTGGGCAGTGCTGCCGAGATCGAGCGCGGCCGCGCCTACACCTCGATCCAGCGCGCCGGAGGCCGCCGCACGGTGGACGTGACCGCCGACGTCGACCCCATGCGCGGCAACGGTGGCGAGATCATGGGCAACCTGGTGACCGACGTGCTGCCGGGCCTGATGCGCGACATCCCGGGCCTGAGCTACAGCCTCGAGGGCCAGGGCCGCGAACGCGCCGAGATGATGGGAGGCCTGGGCGACGGCTTCATCGTGGCCCTGATCGCCATGTACGGCCTGCTCGCCGTCGCCTTCCGCAGCTACTTCCAGCCGCTGCTGGTGCTCAGCGCCATCCCCTTTGGCATCGTGGGTGCGGTTCTGGGCCACATCCTGATGGGCTACGAGCTGAGTCTGATGACCATGTTCGGCGTGGTCGCGCTCTCGGGCGTGGTGGTCAACGACTCGCTGATCCTGGTGGTGGCCATCAACCGCTACAAAGAGCAGGGCATGAGCACCTTCGAGGCCGTCGTCGCCGGCGGCAAGCGCCGCTTCCGGCCCATTTTGCTGACCTCGCTGACCACCTTCCTCGGCCTGATGCCGATGATCCTGGAGACCTCGGTGCAGGCCCGCTTCCTGGTGCCGATGGCCATCAGCCTGGGTTTTGGCGTGCTCTTCGCCACCTTCGTGATCCTGCTGATGGTGCCCTGCGCCTACCTGGTGCTCGACGACATCGCAGTGCTGATCGAGCGCTTCAAGCAGCTCGACGAGCCGTTGGCGGCCGAATGATGGGCGTTTTCATGCCAATGCCGGCGCTCCACCGGCCCCCGTCGTCCCGCGCCGATTCCCGGGTGTCACAGGACAGCCTGCGGCGTGTTGCTTTCCGGTGCGCTTGTGGTAGACAGCGCGCTTCGTGAAATTCAGCCCGGCGGTTGAGCGAAGTCCGGGCGAGGAGGTGTGGCCAATTGGATACACGTGGCAGGCATCTTTTGGTCGAGTATTCGGGTTGTGACAGCGCCATGCTCGATGACCTCGAGGGCATCGAGAGCTTGATGAACGAAGCAGCCCGCGCGGCCCGCGCCAATGTCGTCGCCTCGGTATTCCAGCCCTTCGTGCCCCAGGGCGTGACGGGCGTTGTGGTCATCGAGGAGTCCCATCTCTCGATCCACACCTGGCCGGAATACGGTTACGCCGCGGTGGACTTTTTCACCTGTGGCCAGGCCGATCCGGAGTTGGCCCACGACGTACTCAAACGCGGTCTCTCGGCCAAGGTGGCCGAGGTCATGCACGTCGACCGCGGCATGCCGACCCCCGGGCCTGGCATCCACACCCGTAGCCACCGCGTCGAGCGCGTGGAGCAGGGCGCTGCCGAAGCGGTCGTCCGGCCCGCCGTGCCGGCGCCCATGCAGACCTGAGCGCAAGCGCCAGGGGATTGCTCTCGGAGGTATCGATGGGCCTCATCCTCGACGAAGATTTCGAAGGTCAGACGCGCTTCGGTGTGCGCGTCACCCGCTCTCTCCACCACGAGCAGAGCGAATTCCAGAGCATCGACATCGTCGACACACAGGCCTTTGGTCGCGTGCTGGCGCTCGACGGGGTCTTCCAGACCAGCGAGGGCGACGAGCACTACTACCACGAGATGCTGGTGCATCCGGCGATGCTGTCGGTGCCCGATCCGCGTCGCGTGTTGGTGGTGGGCGGCGGCGACGGCGGTTCGGTGCGCGAGGTGCTACGCCACCCCTGCGTCGAGCACGTCACCATGTGCGAGCTCGACGAGGCCGTGGTGCGCGCCTGCCAGCAGCACCTGACTTCCTTCGGCGTGCCCTGGGACGACCCGCGCCTGACCCTGCGCTTCCAGGACGGCGTGACCTTCCTCGATCAGTGCCAGCCGGGTGCCTTCGACGTGATCCTGGTCGACGGTCCCGATCCGGTGGGGCCGGCAGCCGGACTCTTCGAGAGCCCTTTCTACACCGCATGCAAGTCAAGGCTCGCCCCCCAGGGCGTGCTGGCGGTGCAAAGCGAGTCGCCCTACATGATGCGCGAGGCCTTCTTGCGCATCGTCAAGACACTGCGCTCGGTCTTCACCCACGCCACGCCCTACTACGCGCCGGTGCCGATTTACATGAGTGGCTACTGGAGCTTCACCTTCGCCACCGAGCAGCGCGATCCGCTCAACATCGACGCCGAGCGCGCGGCAGCCATCATGGAAGGCTGCCGCTACCTCAACGCCGACATGTACCGGTCGGCCTTTGCCCAACCCACCGACGTGCTGCGGGCCCTGGCCGAAGACGCCGACACGAAATAGCGGATCGCGGGTGCGCGAGCGCGCTTGCACCGTGATTTTTCGGGAAATTCGTCGAGATCCGACCCGATCGGGCCGTAGGCTTGCGACCGCGATGGCAAACGGTTACAGCAAGAAGCATGTCCCAAGCCCGCACTTTCGTACTCGCGCTCGGCTTGCTCTCGGGTCTCTTGATGTTGCCTTCACATGTCGCGGCTGGCCCGGTCGAGCTGCTCGACCGCATCTCGGTGAACCCCGCCAACCCCGACCGCATCCTGCTGCACTACCGCTACGGCGGCGAGGGCTACTTCTACTCGAGCGACGGCGGTGACAGTTTTCAGATCCTGTGCGCCGAGTTTCTCGACCCCGACATCGGCAGGGCTTCGAGTGTGCACCTGGCCGCCGACGGCACCACCTTCGCCGGCTATTTCGGCGGCCTGTATTACGACGACGCCACCGCCTGCTCCTGGCAGCTCGACGGCAGCACCGAGCTGACCGAGCAGTGGGTCAGCGACATCACGGGCGATCCCATCGACTCGAACGTCGACTACCTGATCACCTCGACCGCGCAGGGGGCGCTCAATGGCGTCATGCGGCGCGAAGCCGGAGGCAGCTGGGCGCCCCTGGGTGAGCGCAAGGAGTTGCTGATCGGCCGCCTGCGCGTGGCCGATGTCGCCGGTGCACGCCGTTATTACCAGAGCGCGTCCCTGGGGCAGCAGATCGTCCCCATCGACGGCGTGGAGCAGTCGGTGCCCCAGTACGTCATTCGCGTCTCGAACGACGAGGCCGCGACCTGGCAGGAATTTCCCTTCGAGGTGACCACCAACCAGCTGCGGCTCGAGGCTGTCGACCCCAAAAACCCCGATCGCATCCTGGTCAACATCTCGCATCCGGAACAGGACGACGTGCTCATGGTCAGCAGCGACGGCGGCGAGACCTTCAGCGAATACCTGACCGTCTCGGAGTTTTCGGGCGTGACCTTCGGCCCCGAGGGGCAACTCTGGATCGGCGACGCCGGCCTTACGATCAATCCCGACGCGCCCCAGGGGCTGTGGGCCGCCACCGATCTCGGCACTGCACCGACGCTCGTCACCGACCAATACCCGGTCAACTGTCTGAGCTATCGCGAGGACGGCACGCTCTTCGTGTGCCAGCGCTTTTCCGCCGGCCGTGTCGATCCGAGCGACGGCAGCTTCAGCGAGACCTTAAACTTCATGGAATTCGACGAGGCGGTCGACTGTTCGGCTGCGGGCATCGACGTGGTGGCCGCCTGCGAGGATCAGTTCGCCGTGCAGATCAACTTCTGCCAGATCAGCCACTTCCCCGAAGCGGCCTTCTGCCAGCCCTACTGCGTCGATCTGAAGCCGATCGACATCTGCGACTGCGATCCAGACACCGGCGAGCGCGTGCCGAACCAGGACGACGGCGGCTGCCCCGAAGTGGCGGTGGACGTGCCGGACGCGCCGGACGCCGGTACCGGTATGGCAGGGGCTGGCGGCACAGGTGCGACTGGCGGCAGTGTGGCTGCTGCGGACGCTGGCGCGCCCGACGCCGCTGCTGACGCTGGCGACACCCAGGGCGGTGGCTGCTCCTGCTCTTTGCTGGGGGCTCGCAGCCACGACCGGCGCCTGCTGCAGTGGAGCCTGCTGCCGCTGCTGGCGCTCGTGCTATGCCGCGCCCGCCGCCGCGCCGGCGGTGATCGCTGAGCGGGGCCCCGTCGCGGCCCAGGGCGACTCCGGAGCATGAAGAAGCGCTGGTTGATCGCGATCGCGGTGCTGGGCCTGTGGGCGCTGCTCTTGGTGGACTTTTCGAAGCGCCGCCCGCGCCAGGCGCCCGATGCCGCATCGAACCTCGAGCAAGAAGCCGAACTGGCTGCCCCCAGCCCGGAGCCGCCAACCGCGCGCAGACCCCTCGAGCAGCCCGAACCCGTAGCCGAGGACGGGCCGTCCGAGCAGGAGACGCCCCCCCCGGAGCCGCTGCCGAGCAGCAGGCTGCGGCTATTGCGGCGCGCCCTGGAGTCCGAGCCGCGCGACACGCTTTGGGCCGATGGCGCCGAAGTCGAGGCCAAGCGCGTGCTCAGCGACGAGGAGTTGCCCGAGGACCTGGTGCAGTCGGTTCACTGCCGCAAGCGCGTGTGTAAGCTCGAGCTGCGCTGGTCGCGGGAGGGCAGCAGTGGCTACCGGCGTTTCAGCGCCCTGGTCGCCGAGCATTGGGGCCCCCACCTGGGCATCGAGTACTTGCCCGAGAGCCGCGCCGAGCGCCGCATCAACCTCTACATCCTGCGCGACGGCTACACTATCGGCGACCTGGTGGAGTGACCGCCGGCTTTGGCTTTGGTGTCACGGTCACGTGGCCCAGGTCGGTGGTCGACGACACGTGAACCGGGGGCCTGAACCGGGGTCAAATACGTCCCGGTGCTCGACTGCGACCACGGCCCCAGGTCCATGCGCCGAGCGCCGAGCGCCAGCGGCGCTGCCAATAAAGAAAACGCCCGCCCCGCATAAAGCGAGACGGGCGTCTTGCCGTGCCGGGGTTCGGGGCTACTCGCCGAACTGCCAGCAGGTGTTGGTGGCACCGATCAGGCTGAGCACGCCATTGTCCAGGGCGCCGGCCGGGTAGGAGAAGGCGAACTGGTAGCACATCTCCGCGTTGGTCGACTGGCCGAAGGCCACGAATGCGCCGGTGTCGTTGTTGTAGGTGCAGGTCGACTTGATCACGTCGTTGGGCTGCAGCACCAGCGCCGGCTCGAGCATGTAGTGCACCTGGTAGTCGAACTGGAAGGGCTGGTCGAAGACCGTATCCCAGGTCGTGCTGCCGACGCGCTGCACCTCGGAGCGCATGTTGATGCCGATGGTGTGCAGGTGCGGCAGGAAGCCCACGATGGTGATCGGAGCGGCCGAGTCGTTGATGCAGGTGCCGTCAAACTCGTTGATGCCCGCGCCCATGGTCAGATTCTCGGTGCCGAGCCAGGTCAGGCCGCCCACGTTCGGACGCGAGCCGGCGGGCACGGTGCAGATCTGGACCTTGGTGGCGTCGGGCTGCGGCACCGATGTGGTGTTGTACATGTGCCACTGGATCATGATCTTGCGATCCTGGTTGGGGAGTTCCAGACCCATGTTGTCAGGCAGCACGAAGTTGCAGCCGCCCACGGCCCAGCCGGCGATCAGCTCGGCGCCAGCGCCCAGGGTGGTGCCGGTGACGAACTGGTTGACCGTGCCGTGGCCCGCCGCCGTGGTGTAGCCGAAGGCCAGCCAGTGGTGCAGCACCTGCAGATTGTCGAAGTCAGCGCCGAAACGGGTGGCGATGCTGCCGCTGGGCCACGGTACGTCGTAGATGAACTCGTGGTAGGACTCGCCGGCCGAAACCGGGAAGGGTGAGGTGTCGGTGGGCGAGCTGATGCCGTGGACCGGGAACTCCCAGCAGGTCTCGCCGGGCAGCGCGACCAGCGGATCGTAGGCGGTGGGATCGGTCTCGCACTCGGTGGTCTTCACGCCCGTGCCGTTGCCGCTTTGATCGTTGTTCATCATGGTGGGGTCATCCACGGGCTCGTCAATCAGGCAGGTGGCGTCGCTGGCGCCGCCTGCGACGGCGCCGTTTTGGAGCCAGCTGTTGAGCGCGGCCAGGTCGTCGGGTTCGAGCGGTGCGCCCTGGGGCATGGTGCCGTCGTTGACGCGGATCTCGGCGACCTTGTAGATGGGGGTACTCGGGTCGAGGCCGTTTTGGCTGGCGTAGAAGGGTGAGGGTTTATGCCAGTCCTCTGGGCTGGCGAGCGTGACGGCGCCGCCCACCGGAGTTGCGCCGTGGCAGGTCTGGCAGCGGTCGGCAAGCACCGGGGCCACGTCGCAGGGGAACGGCGTGCCCGACTGGGTGATGGTCGTGGTTGTCGTGGTGGTCGGGACTTGGTTGACAGTGGGGTCGTTGGTGACAGGACCCACCGTCGTGGGCCCGGCCCCGCCGGTGCCTGTGTTGATGGGAGCCGTGCCGACCGGCCCGCGACCCTCGGGCGCCGGCTCGGCGCAGCCGGCCGCGATCAGCAGCAGAGAAGCCGCGAGTGCCGCCGCACCCGGGCGTGATGACCTTTTAACTCGAACCATGGCTCACAGACCTCCTGGCGGCACACGCGACCGCCCACGCTGGTGTCAATACCGGCGCCCGAACTCGTTTGCGTCACCGCAACGCAAACATCCCAACGCACGGGGTTGCTATTCCACAACCCTACATCCGTACGTAATGTGTACACTAAGCCGAAGTCTGGCTCGTACGAAAGCTCGCCGCTTGCCGAAAAGTGATATTCCGCTACGTCAGATCGGGACATGGGACTGACTGATTGCGCCAAAAGCGTTTAATCTGGAAAACACGGAAATGCTTCGGGCGGGCGCCAGAACTTCGGGGCTGACTCTGCCCGTGGCATGGCGGGGTGACCGCGGGGCGATGCTACCCTTGGTGCCATGGACCCGGCACTGCCCATCTGGCGCCCGGACGCGCGCCGTATCGCCGATGCCCACATCACGCGCCTGATGGCCCGGGCGGGCGCTGTGGTCGATCCGCAGGATGGAGCTGCCGTGGCCGCGGCGGCCCGCGACTTCGTGGCCCGCTCCCAGCGCGACATCGAGTGGTTCTGGGAGCTGGCGCTCGAGGACATGGACATGTTTTGGCAGCGCCCCTACGAGCGGCTGCTGGACGTCTCCAAAGGTCACGCCTGGGCCCAGTGGTTCATCGGCGGCCAGACCAACATCGCCGCGGCCTGCGTCGACCGCCACACCGGGGGCCCCCGCCGCCACAAGACCGCCCTGATCGCCGAGACCGAGGACGGAAGGGTGCGGCGCTTCAACTATGCCGAGCTGGCTGCGGAGGTGGGCGCGCTGGCGGCGGCCCTGCGCGAGCGTGGGGTGGGCGTGGGCGATCGGGTTGCCTGTTACATGCCGATGGTAGCCGAGGTGGTCTTCGCCATGCTGGCCACCCAGAAGCTGGGCGCCATCTTCATCCCCATCTTCAGCGGCTACGCGGCTCCGGCCGTGCGCGAACGGCTCGAAGAAGCCGGCGTGAAGCTGCTGTTTACGGCCGACGCCTCCTCGCGCCGCGGCGCGCCGGTGGCGCTCAAGGAGCAGGCCGACCGGGCGCTGGACGGGCTCAGCTGCGTGCAGCACGTGCTGGTGGTCGAGCGCGGTGCCTTTGCCGACTGCGGCCCCACGCCGCCCACCTGCCCCATGCGTGCGGGACGCGACACCTTTTATCGGGCCGCGGTCGAAGCGGCGGGCCCCGCGCCCGAGACCGTCGTCATGGATGCGCTGGCGCCGGCGCTGATGCTCTTCACCAGCGGCACCACCGGCAAGCCCAAGGGCACCGTCCACACCCACGCCGGCTGCCTGGCCCAGATGGGCAAGGAGATCCTCTACAACTTCGACCTGCACGACGACGACGTTTTCTGGTGGTTTTCCGACATCGGCTGGATGATGGGCCCCTGGGAGATCATCGGCTGCTTCATGCACGGCGGCAGCATCGTAATCTTCGAGGGCGCCCCCGACTTTCCCGAGCCCGACCGGGTGTTTGACAGCGTCGAGCGCCACGGCGTCACCACCCTCGGCATCAGCCCCACGGCGGTGCGCATGTTGATGCGGGCCGGCGATCGTTGGGCCGAGGCCCACCCCATGGCCAGCCTGCGCACCCTGGGCAGCACCGGCGAGCCCTGGGATCCGGAGAGCTACCACTGGTACTTCGAGCAGGTGGGTAAGGGACGCTGTCCCATCATCAACATCAGCGGGGGTACCGACATCGTCGGCTGTTTTCTGGCGCCGCTGCCGATCATGGCGCTCAAGCCCGCCAGCCTGCAGAGCGCGGGGCTGGGCATGGCGGTGGACGTCTTCGATGACAGCGGCCGATCCGTAGTCGATGAGGTGGGCTACCTGGTCTGCAAGAAGCCGGCGCCCTCCATGACGCGCAGCCTGTGGAACAACGACGCCAAGTATCTCGAGACCTATTGGTCGAAGTTCCCCGAGGTCTGGAATCACGGCGACTGGGCGCGCATCGATGCCGACGGCGACTGGTACCTCTACGGACGCGCCGACGACACCATGAAAATCGCCGGCCGCCGCGTGGGGCCCGGTGAGATCGAGGCGGCCCTGATCGAACACGAGGCGGTCAGCGAGGCCGCTGCCGTGGGGGTGCCCGACGAGCTGAAGGGCACCGAGGTGGTCTGCTTCGTGGTGTTGCATCCGGGCCATGAGGAGAGCGATGACCTGCGCGCGGCCCTGAAAAGCGCTGTGGTCGAAGCCCTGGGTAAGGTCGATCGTCCCCGCGAGGTGCTCTTTGTCGACGACCTGCCCAAGACCCGCTCGGCCAAGATCCTGCGGCGCCTGATCCAGCGGCGCTATCTGGGGGCCGAGGAGCTGGGCGACCTTTCGAGCGTCCAAAACCCCGAGGCCCTCGAGGCCATCGCCCACGCCCGCTGATCGCGGAGCGGCGATCGGTCTGAAACCACCGCACCTCCAAACGGTTCGACATTTCCCGAATGCCGTTGTAACCCTAGGGTTTCCGACAGCGCGGAACGCGAGCCCGTCGGTTCTCGAAATGGCCGGGCACGCCGTCGTCGGAGCGAAGGTCTTTCACCCGCGAGCCAGGCAGCCCCCGCATGGAACCCAAGGTCGTCCCGATCAAGAAGAGTAGCCCGCCGACCGTGAGCGACGCGGGCACCGAGCCCGTGCCCGAGCGCCAGGCCGCCCTCGACTACCACGCCCACGGTCGCCCCGGAAAGCTGGAGGTGGTTCCCACCAAGCCGGTCACCACCCAGCACGACCTGTCGCTGGCCTATTCGCCGGGCGTGGCCGAGCCCTGCCGCGAGATTCACCGCGACCGTTCCATGGTCGGCCGCTACACGGGCCGCCGCAACCTGGTGGCCGTGGTCAGCAATGGCACGGCGGTGCTGGGGCTGGGCGACATCGGGCCCTACGCCGCCAAGCCGGTGATGGAGGGCAAGGCGGTGCTCTTCAAGCGTTTCGCCGACATCGACGTCTTCGACATCGAGGTCGACGCCAAGGATCCGGAGCGCCTGATCGAAACCGTGGCCGCCCTGGAGCCCACCTTCGGCGGCATCAACCTGGAGGACATCAAGGCCCCCGAGTGCTTCATCGTCGAAAAGGCGCTGAAGATGCGGATGGCGATTCCGGTCTTCCACGACGACCAGCATGGCACGGCCATCATCTCCGCGGCGGCTCTGCTCAACGGCCTTACGCTGCAGCAGCGCAAGGCTGAAGAGCTGCAAGTGGTGTGTGTCGGCGCCGGCGCCTCGGCCATCGCCTGCATGGACCTGTGGATCAAGATCGGCGTGCGCCGCGAGAACATCACCATGCTCGACTCCCGCGGCATCATCCGCGATGGGCGCGCCGGTGTGGGGCCCTACAAGGCGCCGTTCGCGCGGCCTGCGGACGACCCGCGGCGCACCCTGGCCGACGCGCTCAAGGGCGCCGACGTACTCATCGGCCTGTCGTCGGGCGGCAGCGTCTCCACCGAGATGATCATGCCCATGGCCGAGCGACCGATGATCTTCGCCCTGGCCAATCCCGACCCCGAGATCCCCTACGACGACGCCCTGGCCGCACGTCCGGACGCCATTGTGGCCACCGGTCGCAGCGACTTCCCCAACCAGGTCAACAACGTGCTCGGCTTCCCCTTCATCTTCCGCGGCGCGCTCGACGTGGCCGCGACCTCGATCAACGAGGCGATGAAGCTGGCCGCTGCGCACGCCCTGGCCGACCTGGCGCGCGAGCCGGTGCCGTCCGAGGTGGAGGCCGCCTACGGGGGCGAGAAACTCGCGTTTGGTCCCGGCTACATCATCCCCAAGCCCTTCGATGCCCGCGTGCTGCCCTGGGTCTCCAGCGCGGTGGCCGCGGCGGCGATGGAGACGGGAGTGGCGCAGGAGCCGGTCGATCTGGAGCAGTACCGGGAGCGCCTGAGCCGCAAGGCAGGGCTTTAGAACGAGCGCTCCCTACGTTGGCGTCGTGGGCCAGCCGGCAGCGGATCTGATCATCGTCGGCGGCGGCGTCGCCGGGCTTGCGGCCTTCGCGGCGCTGGCAAAGGGGCAGCGCTGCCTGCTGCTCGAGCGCGAGCCCATGCTCGCGACGCACGCTTCGGGCAAGAGCGCGGCGATTTTCAGGCCGCTGGAGGCCGACGAGACCACGGCGGCGCTTTCGGCGCGCAGTCGGCAGGGCTTCGCCGCGCTGATGCAGGACGACCCGGTGCGGCAGAGCGGGCTGATCCTGGCCAGTGCCGATGACGTTGAGCTCCACAACTGGCAGTTGCGTGGGCAGCGCCAGGGGCTCGAAGCCCAGCTGCTTGCGCCGGCCGAGCTTCGCGCGTTGTGCCCGATGGTAACCACAGGTGAAGCACTCGGAGGCGTGCTGCTGCCGGGCGGCGGGGTGATCGACACCCACGCCCTGATGCAGGCGCTGGCGGCGGCCGGGCGTGCGGCCGGCGGTGAGATTCGCACCGGGCAGGGGGTGCGGAGTCTGTGGCGGCAGGGTGCGCGCGTCTGCGGTGTCGAGCTGGACGACGGTACGCGCCTGCCGGCTCAGCAGGTGGTCTTGGCCGCCGGGGCCTGGGGGCGGCAGCTGGGCGAGAGCGCTGGCCTCGGGCTGCCGCTCGCGCCCGCGCGGCGGCATTTGGTGCAGCTACAGCTACCGGCGTCGGTGGCGTTGTCGAGTGCCGCGCCGGTGCTTTGGCGGCTCGATGATGAGCTCTACCTGCGCCCCGAGTCCGGTGGTGTGCTGGCCAGTCCCTGCGATCAGCAGCTCTTTGAGCCCTGCGACCCGCCGGTGGATGCTCGGGCGCTGGAGACCCTGGCCGACAAGCTCGCGCGCACCGCGCCGGCCCTGGCCGCGGCCCAGGTGCGCAGCCGCTGGGCCTGTCTGCGCACGTTTGCGCCCGACGCAGAGCTCGTGGTGGGACCCGATCCGCGCGTCACGGGGCTGTGCTGGTTCGCCGGGCTTGGCGGTCGTGGGATGGCGGTTTCCGTGGGCGCCGCAGAGGTGCTCGCGCAGCGCTTGGCCGGCAGTAACTCTAAGTTGGGAGCCGCGCTCGACCCGGCGCGCCTGGCCCTGGATTGAGCGCCCCGATCAGCGATCCCGAAAGCCCACCCGGGCGCGATGGTGGCAGTCGGCGCAGGTCGCCAGGAATTTCCCGTAGTGCTGGGCGCGTTCGTCCAGGCTGGTGGCGGCGCGGGCGTCGCGGGCCAGCTGTCTGAGCGACTCCACGTCGCTGGCGAAGCGCGCGTCGACCGCTTCGCCGGAGGTGGTGACGGGCGGCTCGAGGGGCGCGCGGGTCAGCGTCACCGTGCCCCGCTCCCACGCTGTCTCCGAGGGTTTGCTCAGACCCATCCACAAAAGGTCGGCGGCCAGGTCGTGGCGTTCCATGCGTTCGTCGACGCTCTCGGCCTGCTGCGGCTGGGTCGCTTCTTCCTGGCTGCGGATGTGCTCGGGGCCCTGCTTTTGCTGCAGGTGGCAGTTGCCGCAGCTGACTCCCAGCTTTGCGATGCCCTGGGCGGCGTCGGCCATGTCGGCGGCGAGCGCGACGGCCTCGGCATGCTGTTGCATCTGGCCGATCCAGTGTTTCCAGTCGGCGGGCATGGTCTCGCCGTAGTCGCGCGTGGCCAGCTCGTTGGCGAGTTCCTTGGTGCGCTGCAGGTCGCCGTCGATGAGCGCGTCGCGGGCGTCGACCGCCAGCCAGAAGGTCAGCTGCATGTGCTCCCTTAGGTCGGGGGCCTCGGGCGGCGACGCTTCGGCACCCGAGGCGCTGGCGGCTTGCGGCGCGGGGCTCCGGGCGGGCGCCGGGCCGCTGGCCGTGCTGCAGGCGGTGAGCAGCGCGGCCAGCTGTGCCAAGGCTGGGATGGTGGTGGGCAAGTGGTGAAGGGTGGCCCTCATGGCGGCAACATAGGCACAGGCGCGCGGACTGGCGAGCGAGCGGCGCGATTCGGGCGCCGTGAGTGGACTGCCCATTGGCGCGTACCCTTTTGGGACTATACTGCCGAGCCTTACCGGGCAATGCTCCCGACAGGTGCCGCATGTTTCAGCTACGCATTCATTCTCTACCCTTCGTCTTCGGCCTCGCAGCTTTTGTCTTTTTGCTCGCGCCGGCTTGCGGTGACGACGGCGGGGGTGGGTCCGCAGGAAGTGGCGCGCTGGATTTGAACTCGCCCGCGATGGCGCAGGCCGCCAATTGCAGTCCCGGGCAAACCTTCACCTGCGACTGCGACAACGGCTTGCGAGGGATGCAGTTCTGCCAGGCGGACGGAACGCTGCCGGCCTGCAACTGTTCTGCGGTGGTGCCCTCCTCGGAGCAGCCGCGATTGGGGTGTGATCCCGCCGTGCACCAGAACTTGACCTGCACCTGCGACGACGGGCGTGCCGGGCTGCGCATCTGTGGTGATGACGGCGTGCTCGGCGGCTGCAACTGCGACCTCGCCGCCGACGATGGGGGCGCCGACGACGACGCCGGCTGAGCAAGCGCAGTCAGAGGATCAGGCGGTAGCCCACCGCCAGGTTCAACGTGCCCACGTTGGTGTCGCGTAGCACGTATTGCTCGACGCTGGCGGTGGCGAATTGCAGCTCGGCGAGGATGGCGCCGGGGCCGAGAAAGAAGTCGGCGCCCAGGGCCGCGTAGCCGCCGAAGTCGGCGAAGGTCTCCTCGTTTTTGCCGAAAGGCTCGTCGCCGACGCTCGCTTCCACCGTGGTGCGCATCATGTAGTAGCGCCCGCCGGCCGCCAGGTAGGGCATCAAGAGGTCGGTCGAGAGAGGAAGGCGGTAGATCAAACCCAGCGTCAAGGCGACCTCCTGCTGGGTGAGCTTGTATTCCATGATGCCGTCGCCCGGCAGGCGCGGATCGGGTGCGGCGTTTTCGCCGTTGGTCTGGGGCTGGCTGTACTGGCCGCTGGCGAAGATACCCAGGCTATGGCCGATGGAATCGCCCAGTGGAAGCAGATAGCCCAGCTCGACTTCACCCACGAAGGAGGCACCGAACTCGTTGAACGGTCCGCCGATGCCGCCACCGACCTTCCCTCCGAGCGTGATGCCCGCAATGGCGCGCTCTTCGAGCGGGTTTTCGAACGGAAGGAATTCGTCGTCCTCTACCGGTTCCTGGGCCAGGGCGCTCGCCGAGAGCAGACACAGAAGGCATGCGGTGGATACGCCAAAGAACTTCATTTCGACAGCTCTCCTCTGGCCCGGGGTCGCGGCGTGTCCAGGACCTGTGTCGATCGTATCGCGGCCCTGCTTTGGCTGGCAACGGAACGAAGGTACGAGCCGCGCATACATCTCGCGCAGTGTCAGGGTTTTGGCCGCAGCGCCCGCTTACCCTCGGAGGCGTTGTCGTAGAAACGCTGGGTTGGGTAGGCGAAATCGATGTCGTCGCGCCTGTCAAAAGCGTCGAGAATGGCCTCCCAGATCGCCTGCTCGGTGGAGCGCCGCTTGCGTGGGTCACAGCAGTAGCGCAGCGTGAGCTTGACGCCGGAATCGACCACGCACATGAAAACCGTAGGTTGAATGCTCGCGTCGAGCACCAGGTAGTGCGCGGTGGCATTGGGCGCCGAGGTCTGCTGGCTGCTGCCGCCGCCGATCGAGCTGGCGTCGATGATCACCTGGAGGATCTTGCGCGCATCGCGCCAGTTGCTCTCGAAGGTCAGTACCACGGGGATCTCGTGCCAGATCTGCTCGAACCAACCCTTGGTGTAGTTGGCGATGGTGGCGGTGAAGACCTTGGAGTTGGGCACGTGGAGGATGCGGCCGGTGCGATCGTCGGCGTCGATCCAATTGCCGATCTCCATCAGGCTGTGCTGGAAGATGCGAATGTCGACCACATCGCCGCGGTCGCCGTCGATGTCGATGCGATCGCCCAGCTCGAAGGGGCGGCGCCACAGGATGAACACCCAGCCGGCGAGATTGGTGGCCACGTCCTTGAGGGAGATGGCGAGGCCAGCCGACAAAAGGCCCGCGAAGGTGGCCATGGCCTCGAGGCCGCGCAGCCAGATGGAGGCGGTGATCAGCAGCGATAGGGAGCCGACCACGTAGGCCGAGATGCGTCGCCAGCGATAGCGGACGCTGGCCTCGATGCCGCGGCGCTTGAGCAAGCTCAGGGTCAGCGAGCGCACGGCCATGAGGGCCGCGATCACGAGCACCGTCGACAGGAGCCGCAGGCTGGCCTCGGCGCTCAGGCCCGTCGTTTCCGCTAACCAGTCGGTCATGGCGAAAGGATCCAGGGGGCCGAAGAAAGGGAGATGGAAGGCCGCCCTCCGAGGCTGCAGCGTAACACGCTCACGGCGTCCGGAGGCGTCCCCCGAATTGTCTTGTGGGCGCCTGGCGATCGAAACCCACCGCCGACCACCTGTTCGGATCAACCGTGGAAGAGATCGCGTAGATGACTGGCGATGGGAGCCTGTGCCATCCTATGGCCAGCGTTTTTCCTTGAGGCATCGCAAGCTGCCATGAGTCGAGATGGAAAGTTTGGAACCTTTGGTGGCGTCTATACGCCGTCGGTTCTGACCATCCTGGGCGTGATCATGTATCTGCGCCTGCCCTGGGTGGTGGGCAGCGCGGGGCTCTACCAGGCCATCGGTATCATCCTGGTGGCGCATGTGATCTCGATCAGCACGGGGCTGAGCATCTCGTCCATCGCCACCGACAAGGCGGTGGGCGCGGGCGGTCCCTACTACATCGTCTCGCGCAGCCTGGGCTTGCCCATCGGTGGCACCCTGGGCCTGGCGCTCTTCGTGGGCCTGTCCTTCAGCATCAGTCTCTACATCATCGGCTTTTCGGAGAGTTTTCTCGCTTACTTCGGCATCGAGCGGTCGCTATCGGCCATTCGTATCTGCGGAACCGCGGTGATCGTGGGCCTGACGGTGCTGACCTTCATCAGCACGGCGCTGGCGATCAAAACCCAGTATCTCATCCTGGCGCTGATTGCGCTGTCACTGGTTTCGATCGGCCTCGGGGCGGTGGATCCCTCGGTGAAAGGGCCGCACCTGCAGGCTCCTGCCGATGCGCCGCCCTTGGCCGCGCTCTTCGCGATCTTCTTTCCCGCGGTCACCGGCTTCACCGCCGGCGTGAACATGTCGGGGGACCTGCGCTCGCCCAAGACCGCGATCCCGAAGGGCACGCTGCTGGCCATCGCCACCGGCTTTGTCGTCTACGTCGGCCTGGCGTTCTTTCTGGCCTACCGGGTGCCTGTCGAGGGGCTGCTCGGGGACTCCGAACTGCTGGTCAATATCGCCTGGTCGGCGCCGCTGGTGGTGGCGGGCATCTGGGGAGCGACCATCTCCTCGGCCCTCGGCAGCATCCTGGGCGCCCCGCGCATCCTGCAGGCGGTTTCGGGTGACGGCATCACGCCGCGTTTCTTCGCCAAGGGTTTCGGGCCCACCAGCGAGCCGCGCAATGCCCTGACGCTGGCCTTTGCAATCGGTGAGGCCGGCATCTTGATCGGTGAGCTGGACACCATCGCGCGCATCGTGTCGATGGTGTTTTTGGCGACCTATGCTTTCTTGAACATCAGTTGTGCCATCGAGAGCTGGGTGAGCCCCGACTTCCGGCCGGATTTTCGCATCCCCAAGGCCGTCAGCGTGATCGGTGCGGTGGTTTCGCTGGTGGTGATGATCCAGCTGGACCTGCCGGCGATGGTGGGCGCCACGGTGATCATGGCGCTGCTCTACCTCTACCTGCAGCGGCGGCAGTTGAAGCTCGAGTCGGGCGATACCTGGGAAGGCTTTTGGTCGAGTCTGGTGCGGGCGGGGCTCTCGCGCCTTTCCCACGGTACCCAGCAACGCAACTGGATTCCGAACGTGCTGTGCTTTCGCGGCGCCGGCAGCGACGAGGCCGAGCGCGAGCAGGATGAACTCTTGGTGGAGGCGCTGGTGGGCGCCACCGGCATCCTGACCTACGTGGAGGTGGGTGGTACGGCTAGCGCTTCGGCTAAGGGTGCGGCCGCGCCGCGCACCCAGCGTAAAGGCGCTTCCGGCGAAAGAACCGTGGGTATCTTTCATCGGGATCTTCCAGCCGGCGACGACCCCGACGCCGCCATTGTCGCCTTTAGCCAGCACTACGGCTTCGTGGGCATCCAGCCCAATACCGCGCTCTTCGATTGGCGGGACTACACAGAGCGGCCGGCAGAGCTGGCCGACACCCTGGCCGCCCTCTACGACCACGACTACAACGAGCTGGTCCTGGCGCGCGGGGGCGCCGGGCGCGAGCAGCCCAGCCGTCGCATCGACATCTGGTGGCGCGACCAGGGCGGTAATCTACCGCTCAGTCTATCGCTGGCGCGCTTCATTACCGCCTCGCCGCAGCACGAGCGCAGCCGCCTGCGCTTCATCCTGCTCAGCGACAATCCGAACAACAACGACGTGCTGCGAACTCGGGCGCGGCGTTACCTGGAAAAAGCCCGCGTCGACGCGGAGGTCAAGGTCATCGGCAATACGCTGCAGGCGCGCAGCTACGAGGACTGGGTGCGCCATGAATCCGCTGACGCGGAGTTGATTCTGATCCCACTACCCGACGAGCCGAGCGCGGCCGATGAGCACTTCCTGACGCGCATCTCACGCCTGGTTCAGGAAACCGGCGACGTGCTTTTGCTGCGCGCCTCGTCGGACTTCGAGGAGGTGCTGTCGGTGGGGCGCCCGGCCAGCGAGTCGATGCGTCCGGCACCGCTGGGCAGCGAGGAAGGCTTCTCGCTGGCCGAGCTCGAGCTGCCGAGCATTCCGTCGGTGGCCCAGTCGGTGGCGGAGCTGGCCGCCTCCTACGAAGTGCTGCTGGGGTCGTTCGATGAGTACTGCGTTTCGCGCGTCCACAGCGCGCACCTGGAGTTGCTCAGGCACCTGCGCGAAGCCTTGGAGCGCCAGTTCGAGCAGCTCCACAAGGGGCTGCTCGACAAAAACCTGCGCCGGCGCCGGCAGAACCTCAATCGCCTGCAGAGTTCCTACGTGGCCGAGGCCCGCGAGTTGCTCGAGCGGCATGTCGCCGAGGTGATTCCGCAGCAGAGGGCCACACTCGAGGGGCGCATCGAGGCGTTTCTCTTCGACGAGAGTCTGGTGCCGGCCAATAGGAACGAGCGCCTGAAGATTTCCCCCGATCCGGAGGCCTTCGCCCCCGCGGAGGGCGACAGCAAGCAGCTGCGGCGCTTCAAGCGTCGCCGGCGCTGGAGTGCGGCCATCGTCGGGCGTTTGCCTTCCTATCAGGCGCCCGTGTGGCAACTACAGAGCTACTACTTCGAGCGCGCCGTCGACGAGCTGCTGCTGACCACGGTCGAGCGCATGGTGAGCGAAGGTCATCAGCTGGCGATTCACCTGGGCAAGATGCTGTGCTCCTCGCGCACAAACTTCACCATGTTGGCGCAGCAGACTGACGGCGAGGAGTTGAGCGAAGAGCGTCTGGCCGGGCTGCGGGCCTCGGCGATGGAGCCCTTCGAACGCCTCGTCGGTCGGGTTCGCGAGCGCCTGGCCGAGCATCGCGCCAACCTGGGCGAGTCGGCGGTGGTTCTGCTCGAGGCCTATGGTGCGGATCTGGCGCGCGTCGACGCCGTGCGCTTCGCCCGGCGCGAGCGCCGCCTGGCCAAGGACCTCTCCGAGCGCCGCGAACCCCTGAACTACCTGCCCCGCGCCTTTGCCAAGCGCCAGTCCAGGCTCTACGAACGCGCCACCCTCGGGTTGAAGATCACGGCGTTTCAACATCGGGTGATGGCGGTTTGCCAGCGCCAGAAGGAGACCACGGGGCTGCAGCTGCGCAACGGCGCCCTGCGCACCTGCGAGGAGCTGGTGTTGGGTCTGAAGCAGCTGGCGACGGCCCTGGAAAGCGGCCAGCGCGAAGGCCTTCTGGTGCCGAAGATGCCGGGCGAGGGCGAAGAGCGTTTCGAGCCCAAGGAGGCCGCGACCCTGCTCAGCCAGGAGTTGGAGCCGGCGCTGGCCGACCTTCCCGACTCGGTGGAGACCATCAGCGACGCCTCTATCGATCAGCTCGAGGAGGGCCTCGATATCGGCGGGGAACTCGAAGAGGTGCCGATTCAATCGCTGGCCCAATTCCTGCTCGAGAGCGCGTTGATCGCGGGCGTCTACGAAGAGGCCGAGCGCGCGCCCGTACTCGAGACGCGGGCGCTGACGGTGGCGCGCGATGTGGCGCGCCTCGTGAGCTTCCAGCTGGCCGACATCGAGGGGCTGGAGTTCAGCGATTCTGACGCCCTGCGCGAGCAGATGCTGCCTGCCATCGGCAACGCCCTCGAGCGCCTGGAGACCGAGGTCAGCGTGCTGCGCGAGCTGGGGGAGCGGGTAGCGCAGAAGTTCGACAGTCAGCTGGAGGCCGTGATCACGGGCACCAACGCCTACGAGCTGACGCGCGCCGGCAGCGCGCTCAAGCAGCATCGGCGTTTGCATCAGGGTAAGCTTGCAGTTACGGGTATCCGCGGCGCCGTACGCGGTGGCGTTACACGCCTGCGCCAGGCTCTGGTCGGTTTGCTCTACCGGGGCAGCTCGGGCGTGGTGCTGGCGCGGCAGCTGCGCTCCAATACCCGAAGCGCCACGGTGGTAGAGCGGCTGCGCCGGCTGGTCGCCGGCAACAGCCCGCGGCCGGCGGTGCTCAGTGATTTGCCCTTCTTCTACCGCCAGCTCTTCTTCGGGCAGGCGGTCAACGACAGCCTGTGGGTGGGCCGCGAGGAGCACCTGGCCCGGGCCAAGCAGGCGATCGGAAGCCATCGCGAGGGGACGCCGGGCGTGCTGGTGGTGGTGGGCGATCGCGGTGCGGGCAAGTCTGCCCTGTGCCAGCGCATCGTCGCCAAGGCGCTCGATAAACGACCTGCCTATTGGGTGCGGCCGCCGTCCGGGGGCACGGTGAAGATCAGCGCGTTTCACGCGGCCCTGCAGCGCGCCCTCGAACGCCGGGGCAGCTACGAGGAACTCTTCGAAGCCCTGCCCGAGCACTCGGCCCTGGTCTTTGACGACCTGGAGCTGTGGTGGGAGCGCAGCCCCGAGGGCTTCGCCGTGCTCGATGAAATCCTGGAGCTGGCCTCGCGCTTCGGCCAGCGACAGCTCTTTGTCTTCAGTATGAACACCCAGGCCTTTCAATTCCTCAGTCGCTTCCGTCCGCTCTCGGAGAATGCCCTGAGCGTGCTGGAATGCGGGCCGATGGACGCCAAGGAGTTGGGTGCGATCGTGACTTTGCGCCATGGTTCCACAGGCATCAAATTCGAACTCGGCGGTCGTGCCGAAGACGAACTCACCCAGTGGCAAATCGCCCGTTTGTTCTCCCAGCACTTCAGATATTGTCGGGGCATGGTGGGCTCGGCGCTGCGGTCCTGGATCACCCATGTGGAGCGTTTCCGCGACGGTGTGATCACCATGCGCTCGCCCGGGCGTGAACACGGCGAGGATCTGGACGAGCTGCGGGCCGAGTGGTCGGCCCTGCTGTTGGAGCTGTTGCTACACCGGCGTCTGACACTTCCGCGCCTGGAGCGCATCACCTCGCTCGACCGCGAGCGGCTTCGTACCGACGTGGATGCCCTGGTGCGGATGGGGCTGGTCGTGCAGAGTCCGCAGCGCGCTGTGGAACTCAACCCCTTCGTTCACCATTTGGTTCTGGCGCGCTTTGGCGAACGGGGAATGGTGCAGGGCTGATGGTGGCTACGGGACCATCGCTATGGGTCTTGCTCTGGTTGCTGGTGCGGGCCGCGGTGATCGTGGCGCTGCTGTGGGGGCTCGGTCGGCTGCTCGAGATCGCGCCCATGCCCGGCAGCCGAAGGCGCCTGGCCCAGCGCGTGATGCCGCTGTTCGCGGTCACTGTCTGCCTGGCCTACCTGCTGCTGGCGATTACCGAGCTCTTCGGTTCCCAGGGCACGGCGATGTCGATCGCAGCCGCGCTGGTGGTGGCCGGGCTCGGCGCCGCCCTGTGGTGGCCGGCGCGGGACCTTTTGGCGGGCGTCTTTTTGCGAACCGGCGATGTGTTGCGGCCGGGCGACGAGATCGAAGTGCAGGGAATCAGCGGTCGGGTCGAGAGCATGGGCTTTCGGCGCATGGTGGTGCTGGGCCCCAGGGGTGAGGTCATCGTGCCCTACGCTGCCGTGGCGCGCAGCGCCATCGTGCGTGCACCTGCGAACCAGGGCGCCCACCCGCACCTTTTTCGTGTGCGCCCGGTCGAAGGCCATCCGGTGATGGAGCTGCGCCGCATCATCGCGCAGCAGGCCATGCTCTGCCATTGGTCGTCGCTATGTCGCGAGCCCCAGGTTCGCGTGCTCGAAGACGGCGGCCTGGAGGTTACGGCCTTCGCGTTGCACCAGGACTACGGCAGCGAGATCGAGGCCAGTGTGCGCGCCAAGCTCGCCGAGCTTCAACGGGAGCGGACCACGAGCGTCGCGCATCTCTCGGAGGCCACGGAGCGGCGTTTGGGTGGCGGGCCCGAGCGTGAGGGTGAGTCGCGGAAGTAGGCTGCCTGCGTGGGAGTGCGATGGAGATGCTCGGGCGCTTGGCGGCCATGGTGCCGATCGGGTGGCCCGACGCTCGCTTCGCCCTGGGCGGTGGCGTTCGCTGAGTTCGGGGCCGGCAGCTACGGACCCGCAGAGCGCGCCCAGTCGGCGAGCATCTGATAGCGCGGGTCGCTGGCATCCGGGTAGATGTCGCGTCCGTATTCGTCGGTGCCTTCGTGACCTGCGCCGCCCGCTTCCACCGAGAGTGGTTTGCGCAACAGCAGCGCGCCTTCCGGGTCTTCGGCGTCGAGCATGGAGCGGGTGCGGTCGTAGGAGAAATTGAGTTCGGCGGCGGTGACCGGGTCGCCCGTGCGCGTTTCGGGGTCGAGGCGGATGTGGCCGGGACCGACGACGCGGAAGAAGCGCTCGGGGGAGCCGTGGCAAGCGCCGAAGCCGCAGTCGCGCAGCAGGATGGGCCAGATTTCGCTTTCGAAACGTTCCCGGTCCGGCGACGGTAGGCTGGGGTCGACGCCCGTTTCGAAGCAGCCGCCCAGCAGCAGGCTCGCCAGTAGTAAGCAGGCGATGGGGATGGTGGTGCGCGGTGCGGTCATGGCTTGCCCACCAGGCTGAGGGTGCCGAAATGGGAGACGTCGCGGAAGTGCCGGCCCTCGGAGCTGCCGATGAGGGCGTGCTTTTGGCGGTAGCCCATGCGCAGCGAGAGCGTGGCGGAGAGCTGAAGCTCAAGGCCGGCTTCGGCGCCGAGAGCCAGGCCGCTTGTGTCGACGCCGTGTTCGCGCAGGCCATCGCCGACTTGCAGCAGGTATTGCACCTCGGGGCCGATGTGCAGCAGCAGGCGTTCGGCGATGAGCGCGACAGAGAGCGATAGGCGTAGTAGGGGGCCGCCGAGGCTGTAGCTGGGCGTCAGCAGGTGGTGGACTTCGGGGCGTAGGTTCAGAAGCGCGTAGGCGAGCGATGGTGAAAGGGCCCAGCGTCCGGCCTGGTCCAGGCGCAGGCTGGGGGCGAGTTCGAGTTCCAGGCGGTGGGAGCGCAAACCCAGGGCGCGCTCGGAGCCATCCACGTGCAGCTCGATGACCGGCTGACGCAATAGCGAACTTTGGTAGCGCACGCCGAGCCTGGTGGTGACGCTGTCGGTCGTCTCGTGAAGCAGAGCGAATCCCACTTCGAAGGCCGGATACAGGCCGCTCCGGAGCTGTAGGATGGCGCCGTCGCTCGGCAGGTCGACCGCGCGCAGGGTTACGCCCATGCCGGCGGAGGCTGCGACGCGAAACGTCTGTCGCGGGCCCGGGCCTTCGCTCTCACCGGCGTCGGCATGGGCTGCGGTCGCGGGGGCATAGAGCAATGCGAAAACCAGCAGCGCGGCCCGGACCCTCATGGCACCTCCATGCCCACCACGGCCGTGACTTCCAGCGCCGTGATCTGGTCGAGTAGTCGAAAGTCGCTGTAGCGGAAGAGGGAGGGCGCGACGAGCAGTGCGGTCGATAACGCCGAATCGGTGCCGGGCAGGTCCCACTGCCAGTCGACCTCGAGGCCCAGGCGGTGCGAGGACAGGGGCGAGAGTTCCTTGTCGCGTGTGAAATAGAGGCTGCTTCTGTCGTCGTCCTGGTAGCTCGCCTTGTAGTGGTCTGCGGCGTTTTGCGTGTAGAAGCGGTAACTGAGGGCGACGGTGGAGACGTCGGTGGCGGCCCAGGCCAGCTCGGCCTGGCCGGTATGGGAGAGGATGCCCCAGTCGTCGAGGTAGAAGCGGTAGCCCGCGCCGAGCGAGAAGTGCTCCCCCAGGGCGCGGCGCCCGTGCAGGGCCGCGGCGTGGCGCAGCCGCTGGCGGGGATTGCGTTCGGGGATGCACAGGGGCGCACTACCCTGGCAGCGGCCGTCGCCGCCGATGCCGATGAAGCGATAGGGGCTGGCCTGGTAGCCGCGGATTGAGGAGAGATCGTAGAGGACTTGAATCAGGGTTTCGGGATCGAGGACTTGGCTGAAGGAAAGGCCCGCAGCGAGAGTGCCCACCGACTCCGCGAAGCCCTCGTCGCCAGCGCGACCGACACTGTCGAAGTAGCCGCCAGCGTGAAAGGAGAGATTGGCGGCGTTGTCGGCCAGGTCCCAGCTGAGGCCCGCGGAGCCGCCGTGGGAGACGTAGTCCGGCTCGATGGAGGCGCGGTAGCCGGCGCGCAGGGTGAGGTCTTCGAGGGCGTGGTCGAGGCCGACGTTGTATTCGTCGCGTTGCTCGGTGACGGCGGTGGAGGCCGATGAGACGATGTCGACTGAGGCACTGGTCCAGACGTCGACGGTGTAGCTGAGGTCGAGATGGGTTGCTTCGAGGGCCTGGGCGCGGAGCCTCAGGCGCGGTGAAATCACGGTGGTGTCATTGCTGTCCTCGCGCACATAAACCGACGCCACCGCGGCCTCTTCGGCGCGTGTCGGAGGGGGGGGCAGCAGCGTGGCGAGCAGAAGGGGCGCCAACAGCAGGCACCCCTTCGTCCACTTACGGTTGATACTGGACGAGTACACCTGTGAAGTTCGCCTCGTCGGCGGGCTCCAGGGTCTGCGGCTCGGTGCCCTTGGTGAAGTCGATGCGCATCACCGGTCCGGCCAGGTCGCGGGCGCGGCTCTCGGTGATCTCGAGCACGAGGGTGTAGTTGCCGTCGGGCACCACGGCCTGGTTCGCGTCTTTCATATTCCAGCTGACCATGTGCTCCTGGTGGGCTTGTAGGGTGGCGCTGCTGATGGCGTCGACCATGTCGGGCGAACTGCCGCCGCCAAAAAGTGCAAAGCCCCAGCCGCCGGAGGCCGCGGTCCAGGTCACCAGATCGCCCGCGTGCAGGTCTCCGGCCCAGCGCTTGACAGTCTTGATGAAGGTGCCGTCCTGGGCCTCGATCCACACGGCGCCGTAGTTCTTGGGCGCGTACTCGCCGCCATAACCGATGGTGGTGAACTGGATCGAGAGGCTGCCGGCGGTGGCGGTGTTGCCGGTGTTGTCGCTGCTGTTGTCGCCGGGTTGCATCGCCGGGTCGGTCGAGGTCTGCGCCGGGTCGGTGGCCGTATCCATTGGATCGGCGGCGGCGCCGGCAGCGCCCGACGTCATCGTGTCCGTCGGCTGCGCCGGGTTGGCGGCGGTCTGCGGCAATGCTTCGCTGCCGGTCGCTGCCGCCTGCTGTGAGGAGTCCTGGCCTGCGCCCGTGGCCGCCGGATCCAGCGCTCGCGGCATGCCCGCGGCGGAGTCCTCCGAGCAGGCACCGAGTCCAGCCAAGAGTAAGACCATCATTGCCAGTGCTCTGGGGTTGTTCGTCGTCATCGCTTCCACCTTCCCGTCGTCGTCTTCGTCATGGTCATGGTCATGGTCATCGTGATCATCGTCCGTTCGTCATCCCTACGTCGTGCGTTCATCGTTTGGCGCGGGCCCTCAGCCGCAGCAATGCCGAAAGCAGCAGCGAAATGATCGCCGCACCCGGGCCCGCCATCGCGCCGTCTTTTGCACCGGGGCCGGTCGCCACCGCGCAGTCGCCTTCGAGCGTCGACAGCTCCCGTGACGCCCCGTGCGGTCGCAGCAGCTCGCGCACGGAAGTGACGCCGTCGCCGAGGGCGTCGTTTTCGAGGTTCGAGGTGACCATGCTCACGCCCAGCCAGGCGTCGCCACCGTCCGGTGCGGTCCACACCATGCGGGCCGAGCGCGAGCCGCAGTCCGGCACCCAAAGGGCGCTGCGCATGTCCGGAAAACTGCAAGCGTCGGTGCCCGGCTGCAGCTCGCGGCAACAGCCGCCGGCCTCGCGATCCAGGTAGCAGACGTCGGCGGCCGGAAAGTCGCCGCTTTCGCACAGCTCGTCTTCGCCAAAGCTCGCGTAGGGTGCCAGTGCGATGGTACCCGCCGGCTGTCCCTGGCCGTCGCTGAGTTCGGCGATCAAGGCGACGTGGGGCGCGTTGGCGTCCCAGGTGAAGGTGATCTCGTAGCCCATGCCCGCTTCGTAGCCGTCGAGGGGCAGGCCCGTGATCTCGAGGTCGGCACCATCGGCGCCCTCGTGGCAGAGATCGCAGCCGTAACCGTCGGCCGGCGTGCCGGTGAAGAAGCGACCGCCGCCGCCGCCGTCTTGCACGGGCATCAGGTAGTCGGCGAAGGCGGAGTAGGCGTGCGCGCCGCGAGCAGGTGCGAGGATAGTGGCGATGCCGCACAGACCGAGCAGAAGCGAGCGACGGCAAGCTGAGGGCAGCCGGGGCCAGGGCCGCAGGTGTAACCCCGGGTCTGCGCCCTGGCAGCCGCTGCGGCCGAATCGGTCCGTGCAACCCACGGCTCCCTCCTACATCGCTTTGGGGCTGCTTTCAATTGCAGTGCGTAACTTACAGTCATGAAAGAAGCTGCGCAGCCGGCGCGCTTGCACCGGCGACTGGAGCGGCGCGGGCCGTCCTAGATGTGCTCGGCGGGAGTGCTGAGCCGATGATCGGGGTCGATACGATGGCAGATGCAAGGACGGCCTCCGCCAGAATACTCCGTGTATTTCAAGGGGACCGGACGCCGCAGCTGGCGCCGTAGCGGTCCCGAGAGCGGATCATGACTCCCGCCGAGCACATCTAGGTGGCTGGTATCAAACAGGTGGGCGTGGGTCTCGGAGCGCCGTGACCCCGTGGGGGCCAGGCGAGAACCGAGGAAATACCCGCTATTTTCGCAGCGGGCTCGACTGGCTCGCGCGGGGTTGCGCCGCCCGAGAGGCGCGTCCGATCGTTTGACACCAGCCACCTAGACTTGGGATTTGCGCGCAGAGAGTGCGCACGCCAGCTTCGTTAGACGTCGCAGATCGTCCACGCGTTCCCGCACAGGGGGCAGGCAGCCGGCGACTGCATCGGCGGCGCGTCGGGTGCATACTGTCGGCATGGACGCAGCGGTGAACCGTCCGTTCTCTCTCCTGCTTGGCGTCGCGCTCTGGCTGGGCGTATTGGCCTGCGACTCCCGCTCGGCCGGGTCGCCCACGACTGCGAGTGCGGGCTCGGGGGCCGCGTCGGCGTCGGACATGGATGCCGGTCGCGGTGTGGCGGCGACCGGCGCAGGGCCCGCCGCCGATGGGCCTTCGGGCACGACCGACGTCGCGGTCGCGGCGAGTGCCGATGCCGGTGCCGATGCTGGAGGTGCCGCGCCCCGGCGCGTGGTGGTGGTCGGCGATCTGCACGCCGACATCGACGTCACGCGCGAGGTCTTTCAGCTGGCCGGCGCGACCGACGCCGACGGCACTTGGATCGGTGGCGCGCTCACGGTGGTGCAGCTGGGGGACATGATCGGGCGCAGCGACGACGACCGGCTGGTGCTCGACTTCATCTTCGACGTGCGCGAGCGGGCTGCCGCTGCCGGCGGGGCCGTGCGGCCTCTTATCGGCAATCACGAAGTCATGGCAGGGCGCGTCGACAACCAGGCGGTGGGGCTGGCTCCGTTTGCGGCCTTCGAGGGTATCGACGGGCTCGACCTCGACGATCCACGGCTTCAAATCCTGGCTCCCGAGCAGCGCGCCCGCGGCGCTGCGCTGATGGCCGGCGGTCCCTACGCAAAACGCCTCGCGGCCTTTCCCACCGTGCTCAAGCTCGGCGCCACGGTCTTCGTGCACGGTGGTGTGGTGCCGCGCTGGGCGGAGTACGGCATCGACAGGGTCAACGAAGAGGTGCGGCAGTGGCTGCAGGGCGATACGCTCGAGCCCGACAGCAGCCTCGGAGTCGATGACGGCGATCGCGTGATGTGGACACGGCAGTTTTCATCGCTGGTAGACGCTGGCGACTGCGCCGTGCTCGAGCAGTCGCTTGCGATCCTGGGGGCCCGGCGCATGGTGGTCGCCCATACCGTGCACGGCGAGATCACGTCCTATTGCGATGAGAAGGTGTGGGTGATCGACGTGGGCATGTCGCGGGCCTATGGTGGCGACATCCAGCTGCTCGAGATCGTGGACGACGCAGAGGTGTCGGTCATCACGCCTTGAGCCGGCCGCATCAGAAGAGAAAGCCCAGGCGCAGCACGTTGAACTGAAAGAAGTACTTCAGGCTGCCCGCCACCGATTCGGCCACGTGGCGCACCTCGTCGGCGACCATGGCGTAGCGCGGGTCGTTCGGGTTGCCGCTGAGCACTTCCAGGTCGACCTCGGCCTTGTACAGTGCGGTGTAGAGGCCGGCGTCGACGCCGAGGATAAAGCCGCTGCGGCTCATCAGGCCGAAGCCAAGGCCCAGGCCCGAGACCTGCGCCTTGCCCTCGACGATCAGGGGGAAGCCCATGACGCTCTGGTCGTTTTGCCCGGCGATGCTCAAGTGGGCCAACTGGACACTGATGAAGATATGACTGCCGGTTGGATAGACGCGGAAGTTTCCGCTCAGCAGCTGTGAGCGCATGCGCGTGCCGAAGAGGTCCACCTCGGGCAGCGCCTGGTAATCCACGCCCAGGCCCAGGTAGTCGCCGATGCGGGCCTGGAGCCCCGCGCCTAGCAGGTGGGTGAAGCCGAGCATCAGCACCGGGCCCAGGCAGACGGGCGCCAGCAGGCAGCGCTCGTCCTCGCCGGTCGGCACAGGCGCCGGGGGGGACGGCGGTGGCTCGGATACGGCTTCTGGCACAGGTGCTGCGATCGGCTCGATGGGCAGTGGCGCCAGCGTCAAGGGCGCCGGGCGCGGCTCGGGCTCGACGGGGGGCGAGTCCGCAGCCTCGCCGGCTTCACTGGCTTCTGCTTCGGGCTCGGGCTCGGGCTCTACAAGCGGGTAGCGGGCCTGGCCGAGCACGACCTCCAGCGACAGATCGCCGGCCACGAAATTCATCTCCACGTTAAACGGCACGCGGTCCGGTGCCTCCACCGTCAGGCGCCTGAGCCCCGGGCTCACCAGCACCACGCCGTCGATGGCCGGACAGCTCCGGCCGTCGACCCGCACCTCGGCCGTGCTCGGATCCAACTGCAGCCGTAGCCGGCCGCTTTCGTCCATCAGGCGGCTGAGTTCTCGGCGGGCGTGGCGCCGCAGGCGTCGGTCCCGTTGCCCATCGGGGTCGTCGACGACGCCCTTGTAGTACAGGGCGGCCTGGTGCGCCTGGTCGAGGCCAGCGTGGGCGCGGCCCAGCTGGTAGCGGGCCAGCAGTGCGGCGTCGGGATCCTGCAGGAGCGGCTCGAGCAGCTCGATGGCTTCGGCGTGGCGTCCCTCGTCGACGGCGGCGGTGGCTTGCTCGAGTGCCGTCTGGGCGAGTGCTCCTGTGGCGTCGAGCAGTAGCAGCGCGACCGCGATAGCGGCCGCTGCGACCGCGCAGCTGCCAGTCCGCGCCTTGGTTCGACCTGCCATGCCGTTGCGAGCCCGTCAGTGCCCAGTCGCCTCGGAATGTTTATCTGCGAGTTGACCGCTGCGCCGCGCCCACAGACCGGTGAGGGCGAAGAAAACGGCGCTCAGCAGGTAGCCCACGGCGAAGCGGCCGCCGCTGCCCCAGCCGATCTCGTAGATGCCGCCCGAGGGGCTGAGGTGACCTGCGTGCATGAAGCCGAAAAAGGATAGCAGAGCGCCCAGGGTCATGAAGCGCGTGGCCGAGCCGAAGTCGCGATCGATGAGTGAAGCGCTGGCGGCCGACCAGACCAGACAGGTGAGCATGAAGCCCTGGGACAGGGCCACCAGACCATCGAGGTGCATGCCAGCGCCGGCGAAGGCTCCGGGGGCGGCGAGCACGCGCGCGGCCAGGCCGAAGTCGCCGGTGGCCAGGTTGGCCGCGCCCAGCGTCTGGCTCAGCACCAGCACGCCCCAGCCCGCGATGGCTGGAAACAGCCCCAGGGCGACGGCGGGCGCGTGGCGGTCGGGGGTGGCCTGGAAGGCCTGGGCCGTGATCACGATGCCGATCCACAGCACGATGGCCATGCCCGCCTCGATCGGGATCACGGCGCTGATGGCGTGGGAGAGCCCCAAGAGGGCTACCAGGCCGAAGAAAACGGCGTTGAGCACGGAGTAGCCGCTGCGCGCGCCCAGGCCTTTCCAGCCGGGGTGGCCGATGTAGATGGTGGTCGGAAAGCAGGAGCCGAAGGCGGCGGCGGCCAGCGAGCCCAGGCCGTTGATGGTCATGCAGGGGGCGCTCGGATAGCGATCGCCGGCGGCTTCGGCGGATTCCAGGTTCTGCAGCGAGCCCAGCACGTTGAACAGGCCCATGGGCACGATCACCGGCACCAGAAAGCGCGCTGTCAGTTCGTGTCCGAGACCGGCGATCAGATCGGACAACACCGGCAGTGGTGGGTAGAAGCCGAGGTTGTCGGTGGCCCCGGAAAGCGCACCGGCGCTGACCGGAGTGCTCACGCCGGGCACCAGCGTGGCGCCCCAGGCCGCCAGCGTGCCCAGGCCCAGCGCCCAGGCGCCGCCGGGGATGCGCAGGGGCAGGCGGATGCCGGAGAAATAGGTGGTCAAGATCACGGACAGGGGCAATAGGGCGATCAGCGGCATCTCGAAGCTGCGCACCGCGAAGTCGATGGCGATGAAGCTGATGGCGATGCCGCTGAGGGTCGACAGCAGCGCCGCCCGCGGTGTGACGCGCCGCACCCAGTCGGCGAAGGGCGCACCGAGCAGCTCGATCACGCCCGATAGAAAGCAGGCGGCCAGGCCCACGCGCCAGGCCGTGAGGGCGGCCTCGACCTCGCCCTGGCCGCTGTCGAGCGCCGCCAGCTTGACCGGAAGCATGACGAGAAATACGAAGGCGAAGAGCGAGACGGTATTGATGCCGTAGGGCAGGGCGGTGACGTCGTCGCGGCCTTCGCTCGCGGCAACGCGCTGGGCCTGGCGCGCGTAGTAGAGATTGCCGACCACCATCGACAGCGCCGCCGCCGGCAGCACCGAGCGCAAGAGCAGCTCCATGGGAAAGCCGAGCACGCCGCTGCACAGACCCAGGATCAACAGAAATTGGATCAAGTTGTCGATCGCGAGGCCGAAGAAGCCGTCGAGGTCGCCGCTGACGAAGAGCGGCTGACCGGGGCCGGGCGTATTCCGCGCTTCCGCCATGGCGTCGAGAGTAGAGCAGTGGGCGACGGTGCCCGCAATCCCCGGCGCCCGAAGGTAGACTGCCGGCGGTGACCCAAGCGCAAGACCAAGCGCAGGACCAAGCGCAGGACGCGCGCGGCGCCGGGCCCTGGCGCTCGTCCCCGCGCCAGGCGCCCTTTGTGGCCGCGTCCCTGGGGCTGCATCTCCTGCTCCTGCTGGTGGTTCACTTGAGTTTCGATGCGGTGCCCGAGCTGGAGTTTGAGATCCCCGAGGGCATCGAGCTGGGCCTGTCCGAGGGCGAGCCCGGGCCCGAGGGTGCGCCGCCAGCGGCTGCACCACCGCAGCCCGAGGAGACCATCGAACCGACGCCCGTGCCCCAAGAGCCGCCGCGGCGCCGCCCCGACCCGGAGCCCGAGCCCGCCTTTGCGTCCGACGGCCGCGATGCTTCGGTGCCGGATGTTCCGGATGCGGCTGCCGCGCTCGACGGCGCCGTACTCGACGGCGCATCGCAGGAGCTCCTGGCCGGGCGCTCCACGGGCGATACCGGGGCGATCGCCACCGAGGTCTCGGGCCTGGGGATGACACCCTTTGGCGCCGGCGAGGGGCTGGGCTTCGGGGCCGGTGGTTTTGGCAGTGGTCGCGGTGGGCCGCCGGGAGCGGTGATCGGCCTGCACGCCGACCTGGAGCAAATCCGCGAGACCTCGCTCATCCTCGAGACGCGCGCGCTGATGGAGATCATTCCCGAGTGGCGCAAGGTGCTCGCGGGTTCGGGGCTGCATCCGGTGGAGCACTTCGATCGCGTTTTCGTGGCCACGCCGAGCTTGCGACGCTCGGATCTGGTGGTCTCGGCGCGCCTGTCGAGCGCGGCGCCTCCGTTGCAACAGGCCGTCGCGACGCTGGCGACGGCCCACGGGCTGCCGGCGGCGGCCTTCGAGGACAGGGCCGGGGTGCAGACGGCGCCCTGGCGTTCGCGCGGGCCCACGGTGCGTGAAGTCTCGCGCTTCGGTGAGCGGCAGATCGTGATCGCGCGCCCGGCGGACATGGCGCGGGTCAAGGCGGTGGCGGCGGCGCTGTCGCGGCGTCATGCGCGCCAGCCCGGCATGGAGCGGCGCAAGGGCACCGAGGCCCTGCTGGCCATGTACGAGGGCGAGGCCGTGGCGCTGTCGGTGGAGGGCATCGCCCACTTCCTGCAGGGCCGCGATGTGGAGGTGGCGCCGGGGGGCCTGCGCCTGTCGCTGCACCACCTGGACGAGCACTACGGGCAGCTCAGGGCCTACGGCTATTACGGGAATGTGGAACGCGCGGCTGAGGCCTACGACGCCATCGAAAAGCGCCGCAGTGAATGGATCGACCATCCGCGCGCGCGCTACCTGGGGCTCAAGAGCGCGCTGGAGGATGCGACCCTGGCGCGCTCGGGGGATACGCTGATCCTGGAGGTGCGCCTGACAATGCACCAGATTCGCTATTTGATGGGCTTCGTCAGCAGGGCGCTCAATCCGCGCGATTGAGGCGGAGGTCCGAGTCCATCGCACCCATTGCGCGCGATCAGTGCCACCAGAGTTCGTACAGGGTCAGACCGATTTCGACCACGATCAGGATCACGATGTACCACTCCACGCGCAGGCTGCTGCGGCTTTGCAGCAGGTCGAGGGCGGTGCGCGCCGTGCGCGAGATCAGGTCCAGCTTGCGTTCGAGCTCGGCGGCCCGCTCGCGCAGCTCGTATTCGTCCTCGAGGCGGGCGAAGAAGCGCTCGAGGCCCGGTGCATCCCACAGCAGGTCTGGCTTTTCGGTGACCTCGGCGCGTCCGAGCATTCGCAGCTCCGCCAGTAGCGAGTCGCCGATGTGCGCTAGCAGCGTTCGGGCCTGTCTGCCGGCGGGTTTGCGCAGGTGCAGCTCGCGGGCGAGCGGCTCGATGGCGTCGAAGGTGGCGGCGATGGCGCGCTCGTAGTGGTCGAGAATGACGCTGCGGGCGAGTGCGGTGGCGATCAGCTGCAGCCGCTCGGTGCCCAGATCCGGCACTTCGATGAACTCATCCTGCAGGCGCAGGGGGCTTTCGGAAACGACGCGCAGTCGCAGATCCTCGCGCTCGGGTTTGTCGAGCCGCTGGCGAACGTTCAGCTGGTCGCAGAGCTGGGTCGCGTCTTCGCTGCCGACCTCGAAGAGCACCACCGCCCCGTAGCGAAAGACCGCGGCAGAGCCACCGTCGGTCGCGCGAAGCAGCATGGGCGCTGCGGCCACCTGTTGCCAGCCTTCGGGCACCTGGGGTCCGATGCGTTCACCCAGAAGTAGGGCGCTGACCGATACGAGCTGTCGACCTTCGAGCACAGAGGTCATCGACAGATGCTACCAGGCGCCGGTGCAGTCGGTCTTGCAGGGGTGGACCGTCGCATCTGGAGTGTCAGCGCTATGGCAAGAACGACAGCCCGCCGGTGATGCTCAAGCTGGTCTGGTCTTCGAGGCCTTCTTCCACGCAGATGGCGTCGTCACCGTCGTGGATGCACTCCTGGATCGGAAACCAGAAGGTCAGCTGGCCGGCCACGTGAAAACCAAAGGTCTTGGTCACGTAAAAGACCGCGCCGAGTTCGAGCGGCAGGTTGACGCTCTGGATGGTGAGCAGGTCGCCCACGCCCAGCTGCCGACGCGCGATATCGGTCTGTGAGGTTTGGTCTGCGGCCGTGAGGTCGATCATGGTGGGATCGATCTTCTCGGACTCGCGCATCGAGAACTGCATCGTGATCGGCTGGAAACCGATGCCGCCCCATACGTCGAACCAGAGGTCGCGCTTTTCGCGCTGGACGTGGCCGCGCACGTAGAGGCCGGGGTTGGCGGCGATGACGGCGGTGACGCCCTCTTCGTCCAGGTCGACGCTGGTGTTGAGTTGTAGCCCGAAGCTCACCGGCCAGGCCACGCGGGCGCCGAAGTTGAGCTGGGCGGCGAAGGCACCACTGCTGCCGTCGGTCTCGGGGCCCGACAGCCAGAAGAGGTGGCCCGCGCCGAGCGTGGTCTCGAAGCCGGTGGCCAGTTGTTCCGGCGGCTTGCCGCTGGGGGCTTCGCTGGCGCGGTCGCTGAAGTCTTCGATGTCGCTGACGCGCCCGCTCTCGGGACGTGGTTCGTCGACCGCCGGCGGTTGATCTTGGGTCTGTGCCTGCGCCACGGCGGCCGGTGGTGGTGGCTGGGGGGGCGGCGCGGGCGCCGGCGCCGGTGCCGCTGGCGGAGCCGCCGGTGGCGCCGGTGCCGCCGCTGCCGGCGCGCTCTGCATGGTGATCGGAGCCAGCGTGGGGGCCGGTGCTTCGTTGCTCGCCGGCTGCATCTGGATCATCGCTTCGCCAAAGCCGCGGGCGGGTATCTGCACCCGGGCTTCGAAGTCGGCGTAGCCCTCCATGCGAGCGCCGACGCGCACGCTACCGGCCACCACATGCAAAGGTCCCGAAAAGGGCAGCTTGCCGACGGGACGGTCGTTGATGAAGACTTCGGCGCCCACGGGCGTGCCCTTGACGTCGAGCATGCCCAGCTGCCCGCTGACGCGCTCGCGCGCCCGCTTCAGCCGCCCGCGGTGCTTGCGGATGAAGGAATCGCCGCTGCTGCGAAGGGCTTTGTCCAGATGGCGCGCGGCGGCGCCCGGATCGCCCAGCTGTTCCTCGGCCAGGCCCATCTGGGCGCTGCCCCGGGGGGTGGGCTCGATGGCTTCGGCCTGGCGGTACTTGGCCATGGCGCCGGCGAAGTCCCCCGCGCTCTGCAGCGACATGCCGGCGGTGACCAGGGCATCGGCGCGCTCGCTGGGCGTACCGCTGGGGCGGCGCAGCCGGATCTCCAGGTCGAATTGCCCCGAGCTGACCTGCAGCGCCTGTTCGTAGCGCTCGTAGCCCTCGGCGTGGATGGCGATGCGATGGCTGCCGGTGGCGATCCACAGCTCGCCCGCGGTCGCCTTGGCCCGCTTGCCGTCGACTTCGACGATGGCCTCGGCGGGGGTGAGCTTGAGGGCGAAACGACCGTGGGCGCCGCGCAGTCGACGGGTCTCGCCCTTGGCGCCCTGGATCGTGGTGGCTTCCTTGGCCGGGTCGGCAAACTGAACGTAGGACTCGAAGGCCTGGTGGGCTTTGCCGGGATAGCCCATGCCCTGATAGGCCAGCGCCAGGTTGTAGAGGGTGGCGGGGACCTTGTGCTGGCGGTAGGAGGCGTCGAGGGCGCGCGCCGCCTCGCTGTAGCGGCCGGCCTGCAGCGCGCGCACGCCCTGGTCGAAGAGTTCCTTGGCGCCCTGGGCCTGCGCGGCCAGGGGGGGGGCGAGGGGGCTGGCCAGGGGGGCGAGCGAAAGCAGTAGGGCCAGGCCCAGCAACAGGGCGCCTCGCGGCATGGATTGCGCTCCCCATCGGCTCCGCTGAGCAGCGCGCCGGGGTGCCGCTGGGCGCGGCGTGGATGGGCATCGGCTCGGCATGGTGGTGGGGGCGCCGGCACTGGCGGCGGACCCGGGGCGAAATTTACCGTGCGCCTGGCACTGCGCTCAACAAAAACTTCCCGGGGGCCGGCCGCAGCTCTACGGTCGCGGTCCGCGCTGCACGGGGCCGAGCTGGCTCTCGAGCAGCGGGCTCGATAGCTCCAGGTACTGGCATAGATGGCGGCGGGTGCTGCGTGGGTCGATCAGGTCGTGGACGCTTCCGGACTCGCCGCCGCGGTAGGGGTCGCGGCGGCTGGCCAGGGCTTCTTCCAGCTCGCGGCGCCGCGCCTCGGGGTCGGGGGCTTCGGCGATCTCGCGGCGGAATGCCACCGCCACGCCGCCCTCCAGGGGCAGGGCACCGGTCTCGGCCGAGGGCCAGGCCAGGGTGATGCCCGTGGGGCCAAAATGGGCGGCGCCGGCCACGCCGTAGGTCTTGCGTACGATCACCGAGGCCCAGGGCACCCGCGACTGCATCACGGCGCACAGGGCCGTGGCGCCGCGCCGGATGGTGCCCTGTTTTTCGGCGTCGGGGCCGATCATGAAGCCCGGCTGGTCGACCAGGCTGATGATGGGAAGGTGGAATTGGTCGCAGAGGTCGACCAGGCGCGTGAGCTTTTCGGCGGCCGCGGCGGTCATGGCGCCGGCGTAGTAGAGCGGGTCGTTGGCCAGGATGCCCACGGGGCGGCCGGCCAATCGGGCCAGGCCCGTGATCTGGGAGGGGCCGAATTTCGGGGCCAACTCGAAGAAGCTGCCGCGGTCGACCACGTGCTCGATCAGCGCGCGCATCTTGTAGACCTTGCGCCGGTCGCGCGGGATGATCGACAGCAGCGCCTCGTCGGCGCGCTCGATGGGGTCGTCGCAGGGCAGCACGGGTGGCAGCTTGTGGACGTTTTCGGGCAGGTAGCTCAGAAAGCGCCGGATTTGGGCGAAGGCGTCGGCCTCGTCTTTGGCGAGGTTATCGACCACGCCGTTGCTCAGATGCACCCGATGGCCGCCGAGTTCTTCCTTGCTCAGGCGCTTGCCGACGGCGCGCTCGACCAGCGCCGGGCCGCCCACCATGACCTGGGAGGTGTCCTTGACCATCAGCGTGAAGTGGGAGGCGGCCATGCGCGCTGCGGGCATGCCGGCGGTGGGCCCCATGGCCGCCGAGACCACCGGCACCATGCCCAGGACCTCCATGACCGACATGAAGCGCGGCACGGAGTTGAGCCCGTCGGGGCCGGGCGCGCGCGGGGTGCTGCCGGAGCCGCCCGAGCCGCCAGCCGAGCCCCCGGCAGAGCCCCCCACGCTGCCGCCGCCGCCCTCGTGCAGGCGCACCAGGGGGATGCGGTAGCGCAGGGCCAGGGTCTCGGCGTAAACGCTCTTGCGCAGGCCGCCAGGCGAGGGTGAGCCACCGCGGATGGTGAAGTCCTCGCCGCCGACGGCGCAGATGCGGCCGCCGATGCGGCCGGTTCCGAGCACGTAGTTGGCGGGGGTGAAGTCGGTGAGTTCGCCGTTTTCGAAGTGCGGGCTACCGGCCAGCGGGGCCACCTCGCGGAAGCTGCCCTCGTCGAAGAGGCCGCCCACGCGCTCGCGAACGGTGAGCTTGCCGCGCTCGTGGTGCTTCGCGATGGCCTCGGGGCCGCCCTGGCGGCCGGCCAGCTCGCGCCGCTTTTCGATGCCCTCGACCTCTTCTTTCCAGCTCATGACACTCCTGGGTAGCGCTCGCTTCGGGGCATTTCAAGGGCGCCCGCGTGCTACAACGGCAGGGCGATGAGCCTTCAGATCGAGCTCGAGCCTCACATCGAGGCCGTCGACGCACGCCAATGGGATGCCCTATGTGGCGACGACGATCCCTTCATCGAGCACGGTTTTCTGCTTTCGCTGGAGAGGAGCGGCAGCGTGGGCGGGCGCAGCGGTTGGACGCCCCTGCATCTTCTTTTGAGGCGCCAGGGGCGGTTGGTGGGCGCGCTGCCGCTCTACGCCAAGCAGCACAGCTATGGCGAATACATCTTCGATTGGAGCTGGGCCGGCGCCGCCGAGCGCGCAGGCATTGAGTACTACCCGAAGCTCGTCTCCATGGTTCCCTTCACCCCGGCCACGGGTAAGCGCCTGCTGATCGCCGCCGACGAAGACTCGGGCCTGATCGCCCGCGCCATGATCTCGGGCGTGGAGGCCGCGCGCGAGCAGCTGGATGCCTCCTCGATACACTTCCTGTTTCTGGCCGAAGAGGAGCAGAAGCTCCTGACCTCCGAGGGGCATCTCTTGCCAAGGCTGACCAGCCAATTTCACTTTCACAACCGCGGCTACGGGAGCTTCGACGAGCTCCTGCAGGACTTTCGCTCGGCCCTGCGCAAGCAGGTGCGACGCGAGCGACGCCAGGCGGCCGAGTCGGGCTTGGAGTTGCGCATCCTGGAGGGGCCAGAACTCGGTGACCGCGAGTGGAATGCGCTGCGTGAGTTCTACATGGACACGTGCTTTCGTCGCGGCTCCGGTCCCTACTTGACCCGTAGTTTCTTCGATGAGCTGCGTGCGATCCACGCCCATCGCGTGGTGGCGGCCTTGGCCTTTCGGGGGCGTACACCGGTGGCCGGCACGCTGAACTTTCAAAAGGGCAAAAACCTCTACGGGCGCTACTGGGGCTGCACCGAAGAGCGCCCCGGGGTGCACTTCGAGCTGTGCTACTACGCGCTGATCGAGCGCGTCATCGAGCAGGGGCTCTCGCGGTTCGAAGCCGGCGCCCAGGGCAGCCACAAATTGAGGCGCGGGCTGATGCCGGCGGCCGTCCACAGCGCCCATCACCTGGCCCACGGCGGGCTGCGTGCGGCGGTGGCCGACTATCTCAGGCGCGAGGCCGACGGCATGCGCATGGAGATGGCCGAGCTGTCGATGCATGGGCCGTTCAAGCGTGCTTGAGGCCGGGCACGCTCGCACGGGGGGTGATCGCTGTCGCCGCCACGCCCGGAAGCACTGGGACTCCGCTCTGAGCCGACCGCCATGACACGCTGGCCGCGATGTAACTACCTGCTAGGCTGGTCGCGTGCCAGAGCCGAAGCAGGTCGTGATCGTCGGGGCCGGATTTGCGGGTCTGGGCGCGGCGCGGCGACTGGGAGGCGTGCGGGACCTGCGCGTGACGGTGGTGGATCGCCGCAATTACCACCTTTTTCAGCCGCTGCTTTACCAGGTCGCCATGGCGGGGCTGAGCCCGGCAGACATCGCGCGACCGATCCGGGCGCTGGTTTCGGGCCATCGCAATGTGCGCGTGATTCACGGGGCCGTGGAATCGGTTGACGTGAAGGCGCGCCGGGTGAGCGGGGATTTCGGTAGTCTGGACTACGACTACCTACTATTGGCTACAGGTGCCCAGCACGCTTACTTCGGCAACGAGCACTGGGAACCCTTTGCGCCGGGCCTCAAGACCCTCGAGCAGGCCACCGAGATCCGGCGACGCCTGTTGAGCGCCTTCGAGCGGGCCGAGCGCGAGCAGAACATCGAGGAGCGCAAACGCCAACTCTCCTTCGTGATCGTCGGCGGCGGCGCGACTGGAGTCGAGCTGGCCGGCGCCATCGGCGAACTCAGCCGCTTCACGCTGGCACAGGATTTCCGCACCATCGACCCCAAGCTTACGCGTGTGATCCTGATCGAAGGAGGTGAACGCATCCTCCCCGGCTTTGACGAAGCCATGGCCAGCCGTGCGACGCGCGATCTGGAAAGCCTGGGGGTCCAGGTGTGGACGCGCAGCCTGGTGACCGACGTGGACCCATGGGGCGTGCAGGTGGGGGACGAGCGCGTGGCTGCCGCCACGGTGCTCTGGGCCGCGGGTGTACGCGCCTCTGAACTCGGTTCACAACTAGGTGTTGATGTTGATCGCTCGGGCCGTGTTCCCGTGCAAGAGGATCTCAGCATCGAGGGGCATCCGGAACTCTTCGTGCTCGGCGACCTGGCCCTTGCCCGCGACCGAAGCGGCGAGGCGCTGCCGGGGGTCGCCCCCGTGGCTCTGCAACAGGGGCGGTATGTGGGTGCGCTGATCGCCGCCGAACTCGCCGGCCGTCCGCGTTCGCCCTTCCACTACGTGGACAAAGGTCAAATGGCCACCATCGGTCGCAGCCGCGCGGTGGTAAAGGCGCCCGGTTTACGGCTCAGCGGTTGGCTGGCCTGGATGGCCTGGCTGCTCATCCACATCTACTACCTGAGCGGATTCCGCAACCGACTGCTGGTGCTGATCCAGTGGGCCTGGTCCTACATCACGTTTGGGCGTGGCGCGCGCCTGATCGTGGAGAAGGGCTGGCGTTCCTATCCCGACGCGTCGCCCGAGGACGAAGGGCAGCAAGAGCCTGCGCGCAGGGTCGGCTGACCCTCGGCGGGGCGTCGGTCGGCAGTTGCAGAAGATCGGTCCCGTAGACTTCCGGGAATTCTCGGGAACTTCCATCCGCGGACCCGTTGGTCCCTACAGCCAGCCATTCCGAGCTATACGCGAAGATAGTTGACCGAGCGCACGCGCACCCGCACAACATAGGTCATGTTGTTCGGTCCATTCACCTGGCGTCTCGCCGTTGATCTACTCGTCGAAGCGGCCCAACGCATTTACGACACGCGGCTCTCATTCATGCGCGATTCGCGCCGCAGGTAGTCGCATTGTAGGGGCCAACCAGCGCGCCCATCGCGGGGTCGAAATGGCGGTGCGGTCAAGAAGTCGAGCCGGGTACCGCCCTCTGCAGCCCCAGGCCAGCACGGGCGGGTCGGGGCGGCGGACCAGGTTCCCCGGCACGTAGAGCGCCCAGACGGAAGCCCGCGTCCAGTCTCCAAGGTCGCCACGGTGAGGCTTGGCGATCCGTTCAGGCCGCGAGTTTTCCCCACGGATGCGGCGCCGAGTCCCCTATTTCAGCTAGTCGTTCCAAGCTGGATTCTCCTCGTGCTGTAGCCATGGGGGCTGGGTCCGTACTAGAGTTCCGCCGTGCACCGCTACGGCAACCGAACCATTGTGGCTTTCTGCAACGTGAAGGGTTTCGAGCTTATTCCTCGAGTCACGTCCGCCGTCCCGGCGTTCCCCCTTGATGCGGGGGGGCGACCGTGAGTTCGCCGACGCCGCAGTCCTGTCCGGTTCTCGATTGCAGCGAGCTCGATCGCTTTCACGAGGAGTTCTTCGCGGCGAATCGTCCGGTTCTGATCCGCGGCTTCGCCGAAGGGCAGCGTCCGGGCATCTTCGATTGGTCTCCCGAGTTTCTCGAGGCCCGGCTCGGTGATCGCGAGTATCCGGTCATGGTGGGTGAGACGGGCTTCTTTAGCTACGAGCGAGACATGGTGCCCATGTCCTACCGCGAGTTCATGGCCCGGAGCTTCGGAGCCGAGCGCGACACGGAGCGCTGCTACTACTTCAGGCAGCCGACCGATGCATTGGAGAATCTCCACGACGATTGCGAAGACATCGAGCCCCTCGCCGGCTATCTGCGGGACTCGGTCGTCCGGAACGTCTGGGTCTCGGGCCCCGGGCCGACGGTCGGGATGCACTTCGATCCCGCCGAGAATCTCAACTTCCAGATATGTGGCCGCAAGCGCTTTGTGACATTCCCTCCCGGCTTGCGCGGCTTTTACCCGCTGCCGATGTTCTCGCAGACCTCATGTATCAGCGGCGTGTTTCGACAGGGGCCGGAGCCGGACCTGGCAAAGTTTCCGCTCTTCCGCCCGGACGAGGGGGTTGAGATTGAGACGCGTGCGGGCGATCTCCTCTACTTGCCGCCCTACTGGTGGCACCAGGTCGAGTCCCTGGGAGAGCGCAACGTCAACCTCAACGTGTGGTGGTTCCCCTCGGCGAAGAAGCAGCTCCGCCATCTCAACCAAGCATTGCGCGGCTACATTCAGCTGGGCATTCGCAGGTTCAAATACGGCAACATCTTGAAGGCACCGCCTGAAACGGCTGATTCTCGGCGATGATGGACGATATTCGTGCAATCTTGAGTGTCGAGCACCTCGCTACGCTGCGAGGCGGATACGACGAAGCGGCGTTCACGGCAGCCAACCGCGATGCCATGGCCGGCCTATTCCCCGCGCTGGCAGCCTATGGGCGCGGCGTGTCGGAGAGCTTCTTCGAGGAGCCATCGGGTCTACCCGCATGCGAGCGCGAGCGTTGTCTGATCGCCGTGCTTACGGCCATCGGAGTGCCCACTTCCCTTGCAGTGCACATCTACTGGGGCTTGATGGCAGGGTTGTCCGTCCAGGAGGTCTGCCAGGTGATCTCACTGTCCGGTTGCTACTCGGGGCTCGCGCGCACGTCCCAGGGGTTGCTCGTTCTGCGACAGACCCTCGAGCATCTGAGAACGCTTGCCGAGGGGGGCATCGTCGAAGCCGACCAGGTCCTGGCGGCGCTCGTGGCAACGGACTCGCGCGGTTCGGCCTCGGAGACATCGACGAGGTATTGATGCGGAGGGGCGCCGGCCGCGACGGCGGTTTTTAGGCGCAAGCGCAGTCGAGCACGGGCCGACCTTCGATGGAGCGCCGGAACATCGAGTTCTCCTCCATGAGCTTTTCGGTGTGTAGCAGGCGTTTGCGAAGGTCGTTGGTGGCCCCGAGGCGCGGGTCGCGCAGGTAGACGGTCAGTCGCTTATAGTGCTCCCACCGCGATGGGTTCGCCCGGTAGCTTCATGCCGAGGCCACGCTGAGTGCGGATCTTCCTCCGGGCGCACTCGCGATTCGCACTCCGTCCGAGCGCTGACGCGTAACCCCGAGTGCGCCATCCGAGTCCGCTGCGAAACTGACGCTGTACTTCCTCGGTCCTCGGCTGCTCCACACGGGGTCACGGCGCTCCGGGATCCACGCACGCTCGTTTGACACCAGTCTCTAGAGCTTGTCATCGGTCGCCGCGCGCCTGCCCTCAGTCGACCGTTGCGAAATCCGGAGGCGGACCCATGGGCATCATGGAGCCGTTGTTGCCAACCGCCGAGCCGAAGAGAATGCACATCTCGCCGGCAAAAGCTTGATTGGAAAAGCGCAGAGCACCGTTTTCCGCCGGTAGCACGGGCGAGTTCTCCTGGACCGCACGCTCTTGGGTGTACTCGATGTGACAGTTGAAGTGCAGCTCGTCGCCCACATCGAGGTTGAGGATGCCGCTGTGGGCACCATCGATGCGGCCCTCGGGGTTGGGCGGGTTGTTTTGAACCTGGCTGTTGTAGGTATAGGTCGGCTCGTCAAACCAGTCGAAGCTCTGGTAGACGATTTCGGGTTGGGCGCCGGGACGCTCGACCCAGGCGGTAAAGTTGGTCGTCCAGGCGTGGCGATGGCCAAAAAGAGCCAAGATTCGAGTGGGCTCGGGAACGGTGCTCGCGTAGTGCATGTCCACGGTCTGTCCGGGCTGTGCAAAGGTTCCCACGGCTTGCAGCAGGGGTAGCCCGTCGACGCTGCCGACGCGGATCGTCGCGTCGCTCTCCCACCAAAGGTTCTGCCACGCCTCCTTCAGGATGTTGGAGTCGGTGCTGTTGAAGTGATGCATGTTGTAGGTAATGAGCGCGTTGGCGGGGAACTCGCGATACAGGCCAGCATCCTCGGCCGGCTTCTCGAGGGACTGGGGGCCGTTTTCGTCAGGCCGCTGGGCGCCGGGTAGACCCCGGCCGGTGAAGAGGCCATCGGCGCCACCGAGTGCCCAGGTGTCGGTCTGAGCAGGGGGATCGATGGACGAGACGATCATGTGATGGGAGCCGCCGCGCATGCGCGAGTACACGCGGTAAAAGTTGCCGGCCTCGTTTTGAAACTGAACGTTGATATTCCGCTCTTCTTCGCCCCCCGGTGCAAGCATCCAGGACGGCGCAATGTTGGTGTATCCGCTCATGTCGCCCTGTGAGACCTGCTCGAACCAGGCGGTGCCCTGGGGGTGGTGTCCGATCTGGATGCCCTGGCCCGGTGGGGGCGGTAGGATGCAAAATTGATCGCCTGGAAACTCGGTTTGCCACCAGGGCCAGGCGTCGATGCAGCGCACGGCGTAGGGATTGTTGAGCGTCGGGTGGAAGGCCTCGCATTTGTTGGGCAGGGCGGTGCCCCCAGGACTGTAGATCAAGCCGCTGAAATCGAAGCCCTGACACTCGGGGCTGATCGCGGTGCCCGTGGCCGGGAGCGCGTTGGCCGCGACGGGCTGCGATGGATCGCCCTCCACCGACTGGGGGGATCCGGCACCAGCCGACCCCGCCGCATCGGTCGGGAGCGTGGTCTGGTCGGTTGTGCTCGATTGAGCGGCATCGCCACCGATCGGCTGCGGCGCCCCAGCGGCGCCGACCGGGGCGGGCAATGCACCGTCACCGACGACAACTGCGCCGGAGTCAGCGTCCGAGCCGCAGCCAAATCCGACTACACCGATTGCGAGCACACAACTCAAAGTTCGAGAGTTCATCCTCAGCTCCTGACACACCCAAAGTTCCCATACGACATGTTTACGGTTCCTGGAACTCGGGGAAAAAGCAAGTGGAGGCAGGCAATTGGTTGGATCCGGGCGGACCAATTCGGTCAAACGTCCCCATTCGGCACATTCGGAGCTTAGATTCCGGCCGTGGGGTCGGTCCTCGGATCTTTCGATCCTGGGCGGGCCGACGAAGCCAAGATCCAAAGATCCGAGGACCGTCCCTCAAAGGCGATGTTCATCGCGTCGATCGGCGTCGATCGATTCGAAAATACCGTAACGATGCAGGTCCGACGGCCACGGCCACGGCCACGGCCACGGCCACTCGCCATGGCGTCCCTACCCGGACTGCGGACCCGACGCTCCCTCACGAACCGACGGTGCGTTCAAACCGGTCGAGCCCTCCCCGAGGGAAACCGCTAGATGTGCTCGGCGGGAGTGCTGAGCCGATGATCGGGGTCGATACGATGCCAGATGCAAGGACGGCCTCCGCCGGAATACTCCGTGTATTTCAAGGGGACCAAACGCCGCAGCTGGCGCCGTAGCGGTCCCGAGAGCGGATCAGGACTCCCGCCGAGCACATCTAGACCCTAAACAAGCGCACGTGGGGGATGAGCTGCGCAAAGATGTTGTGAATCAGGGGTTTGCGAAAAGCGCAGGCGCACCCGGAGGTGCGTTGAGCATTTTCGCGAGCGCCTGAACGCAAGAGATTTGTGGAGATCGCCTGCAACATGCGCTTGTTTAGGGTCTAGCTCAAGCGGGTGACCTCGGACACACGTCCCTTTTAGGCGCGGAAGCCGCCAACCGCAAGCGCTCCAGGGCAAGACGCGTGCGCCGTGGGCGAGGTTGGCTCGAGCGGCTTCGGCTGCGGCGGTGCCCCCACCGCCTGCGCAACCGCGTGGTGTCAAAAGAAGTCGTCCCAGCAGCTTTCCGGCTGTTGCACCGGGCCGCTCAGGCCCGGGCACTGACAGATGCCATAGCCGCCCGCGTAGTCACCGCCAGCGCCACAGAGCAGGCCCGGCTCGCAGTCCCCGTGGCGCGCACAGACCATGCCCGGCTTGCCGTCTGCGGGATAGGGCCAGGCGCGGCAGTCGAAGCCCGCTAGCATTTCGCAGCAGGCCCGTGCGTGCACTTCGACCGGTGAGCAGACCCAACACTGGCCGTGATGGTGTCCGATCACGGGGCCTTCGCCGTCGCAGCGGGTGTCGACGTCACCAAAGGTCGCCACGCCCTGACCACCGCTATCGCCCAGAATGCAGGCACCGGGCTGCGTGCCGGCGCCACTGCACAGCGAGGTCTGGGCTTCGGCTTCTTCACAGTCCATGTCGCGCCAGGTGTCGAATAGCGGCCGGCCGTCGGCGGTCATGGGCACTTCCGGGAGCTCCGGCAGGGGCTCGTCCAGTGGAAGCTCACAGTTGATGTGATGCTTGCGGCTACCGCCCGCGTTCTGCTCTGAGCCTTGCGTTTCGGTGGAGGCCGCTGGGTTCGACGCATCCGGCGCCTCTGCTGGATCGGTTGTTTGCTCGTAGGCCCGCCCGGCATCGACTGCCGTCATCGCGCCGTCACCACCCCCGTCGGCATCGCTTTTGGAAGCCAAGGCGCCCCGGCCTCCGTGCGCGTCACCAGAAGCATCGTAACAGGCGGTCGGCAGCAGTGCGATCGCCGCCAGTCGGGCCGCCGCCCCATATCGAAGTGTCTCCCATGCCTTCATGGGCCACACTTTGGCCGCCGACTGGCACGTGTGCAAGGGCAAAGGCGCTCGGGGCGCAGCCGCCGGCGCCGGCATCGTGACCTTGCCGGCCCTGAGGGTCAGGCAGGCCGCGAGCCTCGTGCATCCGCTAACCGAACTCCGGCTCTCATTGACAGAATGTTAAGAACAGGTCGAGGCAGCCACATTGGCTGGCGGCTGTGCAGCAGGGAGTTCCGAGCAACGCGGTGCTGCAACTCGGGCAGTTCTCCACAACGCAGGGAGTCGGGCAAACGTTGCCGTCGTCGATGATGCCGTTGCAGTCATTGTCCAGCTCGTCGCAGATCTCGACGCCACCATTGGTGGTCGTGCAGTCCATGCAGACCCCACCCACACAGGTTCGGGCCATCATGCCGCAGTCGCTGCCGCCGCCGTCGTAGCCCGAGCCCTCGGCGTTGCAGCTGGTCGCGACGCTGCCCAAGCAGGCCGGGGCGTCCGGGGTGCAGACCTGAGCCTTGCAGCTTGCGACCGCGCTGTCGTCGCAGTACTGGTCTGCGCCGCACGTCTCTTCCACAAGCCACCGGGTGCCGGAGCTATCGCATCGCACGCGGTCCTTTCCATCGCAGGCCGTTTCCGGCGGGGTGCAGATCACGGGCTCGCAGCTTCCGGTAACGCAGGCCTTCCAGTCGGCGGCACAATCGCTTCCGCCGCTTTCGTAGCCGTTGCCGACCGCGTTGCAGTCGGTGGCGATGGTGCCGTTGCAAGCCGGCTCGCCGGGCATGCAGACCCCTACCAGGCAGGCGGCGGCCGCGCTATCGCAGTATTCGCCGGCGATGCAGCTATCGGCGAGCGAGGAGCTGAGACCGTCGGCGCTGCACAGCCGGACCGTGCTGCCATCGCAAAAGTAGGCCGATGGCGCGCACGCAAGGGTTCTACACGCGCCCGCCGTGCAGATCTCATCGGTCAGCGTACAATCGGTGGCCGAGACCTCTCGCAGGCCGTCGTCTGAGCACTGCACCAGGCGATCACCCTGACACTCGAGCTGCCTCGCGTTGCACACCCAGGGCTCGCAGACCGGTCCGCCGCCCGCGTCGCTGCAGGTGGTTGTCGCGCCACAGGCCGATCGCAGGTAGCCATCCCCATCGGCACTGCAGCGGGCGATGGCGTTGCCGTCGCAGGAGGCGCTGTCGGCGGGACAAACGTCTGCGGCGCAGCGCCCCTCGCTGCAGTGGCGGTCGGGTTCGCAATCGGAATGCGCGGTGCACTCGGCGCAATGGCCGCGATCCTTGAGGCACAAGAGGCCCATCGGTGTGCAGTCATTGTCCGAGTCGCAGCGCGCCCTGCAGAAATGACCCGCGCACAGCTCCCGTTCACCGCAGTCGGCGCTGATCACACACTCACCGCAGCGGCCCTCCTCGGCATCGCAAACCTCGCCGTGGGCACAGTCGAGCGAGTTCGTGCACGGCATAAAGGCCACGCACTCGAAGTCAAGGCATGCGTGATCGACCGGGCAATCGGCGGACTGCACGCATTGATCGCAGCGACCGAAGGCCTGATTGCAGATGGCCTTGTCCAAGGGGGCGTCCACGCAGTCCAGGCTGGTCGAGCAGCTCTGCCCTGCACCGGGCTGCGAAAGCGGGTCTTCGGCGCTGGCTGAGGTATCTGCCCCGGGCTTACGACCGGCCTTGGCCGCGCCGCTGTCAGCCGCAGCTGTGGCTCCAGACCCGGCCCCGGCATCGGCCCCGCCATCCGCCGGGCCCCCGTTCTCTAATGTTGGAATCCGCGCAGCTGAGCATCAGGCAGGCGGCATACGGGAACAGCTTCGATTTGGAGCACAACACGGCGCCCATCCTATACTGAATTCGGTCAGAGCTGCCAGGGCGCTTGCCCTTGTTGGCGAAGGCCGCGAAAGCGCGACCTGGGGCATCGCGTTGGCCTTTGCGCTACTCGACCTCGGCGGCTATGGCGCAATCGCCCACGTTTCGGGCGGTGCCTTTCCCACATTGGGCTTACCCCTTGGCGGTGACGAAGGCGAGCTTCGGCGCACGGTATTGAGTTTCTGGGAGGACATCCAGTTCATGAACTTCGCTCCTACCGTGAGTTACCACTCTCCCGACGCGCAAGCCGCCGTGGACATTGCCTGCCTCATCGAGCGGCTCTTTCGGATCAAGCCCGAGGCTGGGACATCCGCGACTACGAAGTGCCGTGGGCCGAGGTAGACTCCACCGGCCTGCGCGCTCGCCTGCGGGTCCGTGTTCAGTACCAGGTCACCTTGCGACAAGCACCCGAGACGCAGGAAATGCTCTTCTACTTCGAGCGCGCCGGACCCGACGCCCCTTGGTACATGAACTTCGAGACCAGCCTACGTGCTGCGGAAAAGCGCGGTGGCGAGGAAAAAAGCGCTCACTCAAAGATCGGTCAGGCGAGTCAGAAATAGCTCAGCAGGAAGAGCTGCCCCGAGTAGCGAGACCGCAGTGCGCGGCCTTCAAGGCTCAGGGCCAAGTGGGAGGCAAAGCTCCAGCGAACGGTTGCGTCCAGCTGCCAGATGCCGGGATCGGGCTGGCTGGGGTAGTAGAGCCACTCGGCGCCGCCGAGGAAGATGAAGCTCGGGTGCAGGCGCAGCCGCATCCCGGCGGCCGGTCCGAGGCCGGCGCGTACGATGCTTTCGGCGATGCCTACACCCATCTCGTCGGTGACGAGGAGGGCGGCGTCGGTGGTCAGATAAAGCGTGAGCGCGCGACCGAAAAAGGCCTTGGCCGGGCCGGTACCGGCGCGTACCACACCGGCGAAGCAGCGCTCGCAACCAGCCTGCTCCAGGGTGCGAGCGCCGGCATCGACCTTCCACGAAAGGCCCATGTCAAAGCGCTCCATGGAGTTCAGTGACACAATGCGCACCACCGAGAAGCTCTCGATCTTGAAGTCGAGACCGCCATCATCGCGGCCCACCTGCAGGCGCAGGGGCAGGAACTCTATTTGCGAGAGTTCTGGATAGCCATCGGCCGGGTCCGCCAGATCATGCATGGCCAGGCGCGCGTCCAGGGTGACGAAGCCCTTGCCATCGTTGCCGATGCCGCCGGCGACGCCGAGGCGTTTGCTTCCATGGCCCCGCTGGGGCATCTCGCGCCAGGGCGGCTCGATCGGCGGCGTGGGCGTGGCGATGGGGAGTTGGGCGCGGCGTTCGAGCAGCGTTTGCTTGTGGCGGGCCGGCAGCGAATCGCGTTGCATGACGGCCTCGAAGTCTTCCAGCTCGATCAGGTCCACGGCTGCTTCGAGCGTCGAAGCGCGTGCGTCTTCGCTAAAGGAGCGCGGTAGCGCCTGGGTTGGATCCTGACGCAAGCGTTCCACGTAGTCCTTCTGCTCGGAGCTCAGGTCCACGACCGCGTGACGAAAGCGCGTACGCAGTGAAGGACGATAGGAGACGCGCTTGACCAGGCCGGGGTTGTCGAAGAGCACCTTCACCGTGTCGGCCGGAAGGATCGGGGCCTTCAGGTGCTCCATCAGCTCGATGCCCTCGTGCGCCGCTTCCAGCATCATGTCGACGCGATAGGAGCAGTTTTCATCCATGTAGTAGTAGCGAAAGAAGGTGTCGCCTACCTCCCAGATGTGAGCGAGCAAGAGGTAGAGTTGCTCTTGGGACAGGTTGAGCTCGTACTCCCAGATGTCACGGTTTTCGTAGTCCGCGTACTGCCGCACCTTGTAGTAGTAGGGTTTGCGCTTGATGGTCCCCGGGAAGAGCCCAAAGATGCCCTTGAAGGCGTAGACCAGCGCGTTGCCCGTATCGACATCGGCGGCGAAGTCGATGGAGTGGTCGAGCAGCTCGCGCTTTTTGCCCAGGGCTCGGGTTCGCTCGCTGTTGAAGCGCAGGAAGGTATGGCCGAAGGCCGACGCGGGATTGTTGAGGTAGTAGGAGGAGAAGATTACGGTGACGGAACTCGGGTCGATCTCCTGCACAAAGCGCACGAAGTCCTCGCAGCGCTGGCGCGGTAGCATCGCCGGGTCGATCGCGAGGACCTCTATCAGAAAGCTCGCCCGCGCCGGATAGCGGCATAGGGGGTGGCGCAACTTGCGTCGCTTTTGGTTCCTGTCGACGGGCTGACTCGGGAGCGCTGGGCTGAAGAGGCCGCGCAGGGTTGCGATGAGTTCGGCTTCCGCATCGAACTGACCCCGGGGCGAGAGAAAGAAGTTCGCGTCGTCGACTTCACTGCGGTAGCTGCTGGAGAATGACCCCTTCCGGTAGTGCAACAGGCGAAGCCAGCGACGTTGCTGCGCGACTCCCTGGGAGAGGGCCTTTTGCACCATCGCCTCGCCATAGGCAGAGGCGGGTTCCGGCGGGGGGCGCGTGCCACGCAGCTTGTCGGAACAGGCGCCGAGGCTCAGCAATGCGACAAGTAGGACGCCGAAGCGGGCTATCGAAGTCATGCAAGCGGGCAGGCAATTAACACTACTGTGTCAGGGTAGCGGCGGCCCTCGCCTGTTCAGGGGATTTGTAGGCTTCGTCGGCCGTCTCGCAAGGGCCCCCACCCTGTCGTCGACGTCCGCCAAACCCTACAAATCCCCTGCCCGGCGCGATCTTTCTCCGCTACCCTGACACAGTGGTGTCAAGAAGAGGGACCCCACCAGTGCGGAGTCCCTCCAGTTGACGGCTTCGAACCTCAGCCGAGTCGGCCGCAGGAAAGCTCGCCGTGGGCCTTCAGCGTGTCGACGACGGACTGGCTGACCTTCTGGTCTTCCACGCTGGCGTTGGGGAAGATGCTCTTGAAGTTGCTCTGCAGCGTGCGCCCCACGGCGCCCTCGTCGCTGCAGCCCGCCAGGGTGGAGAGGCTGGAGATCGTTTCTCCCTGTCCGCGCGCGATGTCCTTGGCCAGCGCCTCGCGGTTGGTCTCGATGAAGGCCTTGGCGCTTTGCTCACCGCCGCCCGTGTTTTGGCAGTTGCTGGTTCCGCTGCTGATGGCGAAGGTCTGGTTGCCGGACGAACCATTGGTCGTCGCCGCCAGCACCTGGACGAAGCCCGGGCTGTCGCCGAAGAAAATCGAACCCAGACCGCAGCCGGCGGTGCCGTAACCGTCGGCCAGAGCCACCGAGGCGCTCAGCGGCAGGACAAGGGCTGCTGTGAACAGCGAAGCGAATGCTTTCTTCATATCGTCGTTTGCTCCCGTGGAAGGTTCCGCGCTGAGTGTGCGACTAAAGATCACCCCCAGCCGGAGAGGAGCTTAGTCGGGCATCCGCCGCAAATGCAATTCTTTCCAGGCTCTCGGTGTAGAGTGGTGTGATATAATGTGCGCTCCGTTGTCTCGATGCCGTGCCGGGGGCGGCGTGGACGGGAGCAAAAGTTGCCTCGCAACTTGGCCATCGATCAGGCGCCCAGTTCTTCGAGCAATTGGGGGTTTTCCGAGCGCACGCGCCAGATGAAACCGTCGAGGGCGTAGTGCAGGGCCTGGGGCAGGGCCAACAATGGCACGAGCGCCAGCGCCACCCCGTCCGCAAGTGCGACGCCTTCGCCGAAGAGCCAGCCGTGATCGTGCCAGATCAGGCGATCCCAGAGCGCCTCCTCGGCCGCCGCAGCCAATATGATGGCACCGCCAAATCCCAGAGCGCCGCCCCAGCGCAGCCAGGCGAGACCGGCCGGGGCGTGGCTCTCGCGGGCCCGGGCGTGGGCATAACGATAAGTCAATACGATGTAGGGGATGCCGTGGATGAGTACGTTCGTCACGGTGAAGGCGAAGTCGCCGTCGAAGGCGATGATGCCCAGGTGCCAACATAGCCAGGTGCTGAGCACGACCAGCACCTTGCCCCAGTTGACCGCCTGGTGCTTGGCTACGAGCACGAGCTGGCGCAGGCAAAAGGCCGTGCCGATCGCCCAGTAGAGGGGCTCGAGCCATTGAGCGACCGCCGCGGCCAGGCCGGGCACGAAGTCGCCCGGCAAAAACCAGTGGAAGCTGCGTGGTAGGTTCCCATGCCAGTGCAGCAGGGGGTAGACGGTGGCGGCGTAGATGGCGGCGCTGTCGAGCACGCGGTCGAGGCGCCCGCACTCGCCCGCGCGGCGCCTGTAGAGGGCGACCCAGCCGTATTGCTGGCGCACGAAGTGGTAGACCGCAGCGTAGGCCAAAAGGCGCCAAAAGCTCAGGGCCGAGATGGCGTGGGCCATCAGGCCGGCGCCATAGCAGAGCACCGGCAGGCCCAAATAGAGCGCGCGTCGGCGGCGCAGCTCGGCGGGGTCGAGGTAGACGCGAAAGGCCGTCGACCAGACGTGGGCGACGTCGACGCCGACCACGCACAGAAGCCACAGCCAGGGAGGCGTGTCGGTCTCGGCGACGCCCAGGGTGGCGCCAGCCGCGAGCAGCAGCAGCGAAAGCGCGGCGCTGCCGCCGAAGATGAGCAAATCCGTGCGCCGGCCGAAGAGCCAGGGGCCGGCGTCGCTGGGCGCGAAGATGCCACTCATGCTCCAAGCTCCCGGGCGCGTGCCTCGAGCACGGCGTCGGCGGCGCGTCGGCCGTGGTGGAAGGCTTCTTCGAAGAGCGCGATGCCGGAGAGGTCGCTGTGGGCGAAGTGAACGCGGCCGAGGGGCTTCCGGGCTTCGCGCCGCGCCTCACTGAAGAGGTGTCCAAGGCGGGGTTGAATCATGCCGTGGCCCCAGCGACAGACGTCGAGGCGTTCGAGCCGTTCTGCGAGGTCACCATGGGCCCGGGCGAGATCGGCGACCACTGCATCGCGAAACGCCCCCCAGTCCGGCTCCAGCAGCCGTGCGCGCGCCGCCGCCGGGTCGGAGTCGGTCATGGGCAGGTAATAGGTGAGAATCTGGGGCCCGCGTTCGCGACCGCGCTGGTGGGTCGCATTGACATAGCCGACCGAAGGGCTGTCGTAGAGCACGTTATCCCAGCAGGGGGCGGCACCGCGCGAGCTTAGGGGACCTCTGAGATGCAGGTTGGCGACCAACCAGGGGCCATACTCGAACCCCCCCACTGCCCCGTCGCCGCTGTCGCCCAGGCCGCGCACGATGCGCGTCGTTACAAAATGCGGCGTGGCCACGATGGCGTGTTTGCAGGCGATGACCTCGAGCTTTCCGCTCTGTGTGTCGAGGGCCGCGATGCGCACGCGCGGGCCCCTTTCGTCGACAGTGACGACTAACTTTTGGTTCAGGCGCCGGTCGCCCGCGGCGGCTGCCAGGTGCTCGACCAGCGCGCCGTTGCCGGCGGGCCAGGTGAGAACTTCGGCTTCTGCTTGCGCGCCCGGATCGAGGCGCGCCGCGTGGTAGAAGAGCAGTGCCCAGGCGCTGGTGTCGGACAGCGTAAGGCCGTAGTCGTCGCGGCAGGCGTAGTCCAGTAGCCAGTGAAGCGCCGGAGAACGGTAGCCCTTTTCCGTCAGCCAGTCGGCTGCCGAGATGCGATCGAGGGCGGTGAACTCGGCGTCGTTCGAGCAGCGCGCGATGGGGATGGTGAAGGCCCTGCGACCGCGGCTGTCGCGCAGGCTCGCGAGCCTGTGGACCTCGGCCTCGAAGCGCGCCAGCTCGGCGCGGTCGCCCGGGCTGGCGGCCACCGAAGGGTAGAGGCCCGGGTACCAGAAGCCCTTGTAGAAGAGGCGCTCGGCGGGCTCGCGCACCAGCAGCTCTTCGCGGCCGCGGGCAAAGCCGCCGGTTGCGTCGGCGGCGTTGGACTCAAGGGCGTTCATTTCGCCCAGCAGTGACATCAGCTCCGGATGGTCGGGGCCTGGCGCGGTGATGTAGTGGGCGCCCCAGGGATAGCGCCCCGCCGGGCTTTGGCCGGCGCGGCTCGTGCCACCCGCTTCGGCTTCGAGCTCGAGCAGAAGAAAGTCGTGCAGGCCACGCCGCGCCAGGCGCCAAGCGGCGCTCAGGCCGGCGGGGCCGCCGCCCACGATGGCGATTTCGACTTCACGCTCGGGTGCGCCATCGAGGTCGCCATCGCGCAAGCCCGCCTCGCGCAGCCGGTGGCCCAGCTTGAACGAGGGCTCGACGAAGCCGCCCTCCACCGCTGGCGTGGCCGTCGCCTCTTGGCAGCCGGGGCCGCTCAGGGCCGAGGCCAGGGGCGCGCCGAGGATGGTCGTCAGCAGCTCCCGGCGCGACAGCCTATTGCGTGATGCTCGAATTGGACCACTCCGCTTCGTAGTAGCGCACCAGGATCTGATGATTGAGCCGGTTGACCTTCACCGCGACCCGATCCATGTCGGCGGGGAAAGCAAAGAGCGTGGCCAGGATGGAATCGTTGAGGTAGCGCAGGCCCGCGATGCGCAGGCTGCGTGGCGCCTCGAAGGGCTGTTGTCGGGCCAGCACGTAGCCCCACTCGCCAAAGGAGGGTACCGGCACGTGGTAGGGACGGGTGTGCAGGCCCGCGGCCACCATGCTGCGTTCGATGCACCAGAAACTGCGACGGGCGTAGAGCGGCGAAGTGCTCTGCACGGCCACCACGCTGTCGTTGTGCATCGCGCCGGCGAGCAGCTGATAGAAGCGTCGGGTGTAGAGCTTGCCCAGGGAGAAGTTATTGGGGTCGGGGAAGTCGACGAAGATGGCGTCGAAGGGCTCGGTTTGCGCGTCGGCCGTCTGCTGGCGCTCGTCCAGCCACACCATGGCGTCGTCGTGCACGAGCTCGACGCGCGGGTCGTCGAGCGCATCTTCGTTGAGCAGGCGCAGGGCCGGCACGCTGCGGGCCATCTCGGTGACCGCGCGGTCCAGGTCCACCAGCACTACGCGCTCGACTTCGGGGTAGCGCAGCACCTCGCGCAGGGCCAGCCCGTCGCCGCCGCCGAGGATCAGAACCCGCCGCGCGGCTCCGGTGAGCGCAAGGGCCGGATGCACCAGGCTCTCGTGGTAGCGGTATTCGTCGATGGAGCTGAACTGTAAGTTGCCGTCGAGATAGAGCGCGTTGCGTCCGGCAGCGCCGGTCAGCACGATGCGCTGGTAGGGGCTTTGTCGCAGATGCACGATGGGGTCGGTGTAGAGGCCCTGCTCGCCGGCGATGCGTACGCGTTCGCTGTAGTGCAGCGCCACGAGCAAGAGCAGGGCCACCAGCCCCGCCCGCAGCCGCAGGCGCCTTTGCTGCCGCGGATGCAGATGCTCACGCAGGATCCAGGTGCTCATCAGCCCCACGCCGCAGTTGAGCAGCCCAAAGAGCAGCCCGATCTGCTCCAGCGGGATCATGAGCAGCTCGACCATCACGATCGAGAAGACCAACGAGCCGACCAGCGCGCCCAGGTAGTCAAAGGTCAAAACCTTCGCCACCAGGTCCTTGAAGTCCAGGTCATCGCGCAGGATGCGCATCAGCAGGGGGATCTCGAGCCCCACCAGCACACCCACCAGGGTCAGTGTGCCGTAGAGCAGGACGCCGAAGGCCTCGGCGCGCCCGTAGGCCAAAAAGAGCAAAAGCCCCTGGGTGCCGCCCACCAGGGCCGCGGCCAGCTCGATCTCCACGAAGCGCTGGGCCAGGCGTTTGTCGATGGCCCTGGAGAGATAGGCCCCCAGGCCCATGGCGAAGAGGTAGACGCCGATGGTGGTGGAATACTGGCGCAGGGAGTTGCCCAGCACGGTGGTGGCCACGGCCCCGGCGAGCAACTCGTAGACCAGCCCGGCGGTGGCGATCAGGAGGACGGTCAAGAAAAGCAGCGGCGCCTTGTGGGCGACCGGCCGCTGTGCCGTCCGGGCCTCCGAGGGCGCGCCGGTGGCTTCGGAAGGCGTAACGTCAGCCACCGATGGCCGCGGCGATGATGAGCGCGATGCCCAGAATCATCGACCCGATCACGATGCCCAGCGCGACGTTCTGGTCCTCCTCGATCTCCTTGTGGATCGAGAATGGCGTGATCTTTTCGATCATGAAGAACGCGATCATGAAGATGAACAGGCCGATGCCCGAAAACAGCAGGCATTGGACTGCGAGGTTCAGCAGGGCCATCCAGTCGATTGTCATCACTTGCCTCCAAAACCGCCGTAAAAAAAGATGCCGCCCGAGCGCCGATAGCCGCTTCGGTGCTGCTGACTCGCTCCCGTGGGGACCGCGCGTTTATCGCTCGAGACCTCGAAGGGCTCGATGCCGCGACGCACGATCGACGCATAGGAGAAGAGCACGAGGATGCCGAAGATCGGATAGACGAGTTTGCTCAGGAAGTTCATGCTCCGGCTACTCCACGTTGGCCGCGTCGGATTGGCTCCAGCGCCGCGCCTCGAAAGTCGTCTTGCGGATCAGCGCCACGAAGAAGGGCAGTAGCAGCAGCATGCCCGAGCCCGCGCAGCACAGGGAGCTGCGCTCGCCCACGGTGGCGTGCAAGTTGGCCTGCGGTGGCGCGCCGATCATGCGTCCGCCTTGACCCCCCCAGCGCGTGTCGGCGCGCAGGATGTAGCGACCCGGCGCGATGCGGCCCAGGTACTCGGTCTGCGTCTTGCTGCCCTCGCTCCAGCTCTCACCGCCGGTTCTGCCGTGCCAGTACTCGGCCTGGATGAAAAACTCCCGGACTTCGTGGGTCGATTCGTTGACCAGGGCCGCCGCCACCGCCACCCAGGCGTTGCTCGCCGAGGTGTCGAGGTCGAGGCGCAGAGTCGTGGGTCCGTTTTCGACCACGAAGGGCGCGCTGTAGACGACGGTGGCCTCGGGCGCCGGTGCGAGCTCGGTCGCGTCCTGGAGCTTCAGCGGCAGCGATGCGACCCGGCTCGAGCTGCTCGACCAATCCAGGGTTGCGGCCAGAAAGAGCAGGGCGAGCAAGAGCGCCGCGGCCACCGCGCCGCTGTAGCCGAGGGCCACCGGATTGGGCTGGGCCGGAGCTACGCCCTGGCGTGCGGGCGGCGCACCCGGCAGGTCGAAGGCCTTCCAAAGCTCCTTGCCCTCGATGTACTCGCCGTAGGACCAGCTCACCTCGCTGGCGGTCTGCTCGCTGCTGAGCATGCGCGGGGGCGCCACATAGTCGGCCAGCATGGCCGCATCGCCGGCGGCCACCTTCCAGTAGAACTCGCCTACTACGGAGTTAACCGTGGCGCGGCTGCTCTGGAAAGCGCGGTAGCGGTGGCGGCGGAACTTCACAGAGCCCAGGCCCGCCTCGACCTGGCCCGGTGGGATGGGGCGCAGGTGGGTGTAGTGGCCCGAGTCCTCGGTCAGCCAGCGGTAGCCGCGCTCGGTGTGCAGCAGGTACTCGCCCCAGCTGTAATAATGGTCGTCATCGCTGCTGGCGCGCTCCATGTAGCCGATGACCACGGCCTTTTCGCCGCGCACCACCCCCGCGCTGCCCAGGGGGATCAGCGGCTCGAGGCGTCGCTGCTGTAGTGTGCGCAGATAGGAAAGCGCGCCCTGGGAGTAGTCGAGCAGGGCCTGGCAGCTGGGGCAGGCGGCGCGCTCGGTGGAGTCGGGGGTGAAGATGGCGATGGGGCCGCCGCACTTGGGGCAGCGCAGGCGTTCGACCGTGGTGCGCTCCTCGGGGCGCGGCCCCAGGGCACGATTGCCGATGGTCAGCTCCTCGGCGCCGTACTCGCGCCCCACGTAGAGCGTCGGTGGCTCGCTGCCATCGCCGTAGTCGATGGTGGCGAACATGCCCTCGGGACCGGAGAGATCGGCGTAGCGCCCGCTCGACTCGGGGTAGGCCGGGAAGGGCAGCTCACCCTCGGCGCTGAGCAGGGCCGAGCCGCCGCGCTCGGCGACGGTGAAGGCGGTGTCACCGGCGGCGGAGAGCTGGATGCTGGCGCCCGGCTCGATGGCATCCCAGCCCGGGACCTCGGCGCCGGTGATCGGGTGGGTCAGATAGAAGCGCCCCTGGGCCTGGGCCAGCCAACCCCAGCGGCCGCGGTCCAGCTCCACATACCACTCATCCCAGGGCCCCTTGCCGTGGTCGAGCTGCAGCCGCCCGCCCACGCGGAAGCGCTTGCCCGCGATCTCGCCGCTGTCGCCCACCGCCATCAGCGGCGCGGTCGGCACCAGATCGGCGATCTTGCCGATGGCCTCCAGCGCTTGACCCCGGCGCAGCACCGAAAAGCGGCAGTACGAGCAGACGCAGGCCCCCGACGAGCCGAGCCTGAACTCAATCGGGCCCCCGCAGTTCGGGCAGTCGGCTTTCCGGACCGGGGTCACGGTGGTGCGGTTGTAGCATCGGGGGCCGACGCTCGATAGGGTCGCATCTCCCAGGCCGGGGTCGCCCGCGGCACCAGGACGCGCTCGCCGGGGGCGGGGGGCGCAATCGGCAAAAGGCCCTCGCGGCCGGCCTGCAGCAGCTGCAGCGCGGGGTCGTCGAGGCGCTTTTCGAAGCGCACCCGGAAGCGGGTGGGCTGGCCGTCGCGAACCGCCGTGATCTCGACGGCCATGGACGGCAGCTCGAAGCGCTCGCCGACGCGGAAGCGGGCGCTTGCGGGCCGGTAGAGGCTACCGGCGAAGCCCGCGCTGAGGTCGCTGCCGATCACCTGCACCTCGAGGCTGTGATCGTCGACGCCCAGGAGGTAGTGCGGCAGCGGCGCCCCGCTCAGGCGCTGGTAGCTCCGTGGGACGCAGGCGCCGTGGGCTGCGCGAATCAGGGGCAGGTGGGCGGCGGTGGCGAAGTCCGAGGCCGACACCAGCGCCGTATCCGTTTTCGCGCATTGCTCGCGCGAGGCGGGCAGCGGCCAGTCCAGGGCCAGCTTGCGCTCGGCGTTGGCGCCCTCGGCCACCATGGCCGCATAGCCGTGGGAGCGCAGGGCGGCGCCGCAGCCATGCACGCCCACGAGGGCAATGGCCAATATGAGCCAGCGCCGGCGCGTTGCCGCCGTGGCAGCGGGCGCCCGCAGCGCGTCGAGCGCCTGCAACAGCAAGAAGGCGTAGAGCGCGGCCATGCCCAGGCCGGCCGCGCACAAAAGGCGTGAGGAGGGCAGGGGGCCTGCGGCGATGGGCAGTGAGCCCACAGCGCCGAGCACCAGCCAGCGCAGCGCGTCGGCGCGTGCGGGTTCTCGAGCTTCGGGCGTGCGGGCTGCGGACGCGGATTTCGGCAGCAGCTTGAAGTAGGCGCTCACGAGCAGTGCGGCTCCGAGCAGGCCGATGGCCGCGTGCGAACTCCGCCAGCTCGGCAGTCGCTGCCAGGTCTCCACATCGAAGAGCTCCAGCGAAAGCACCAGCGTGCGCAGGGGTGAGCCGCCATTGTACCAGGCGGCCGGCACACCCAGAGTCAAGTCCGCCATGATCGCGCCCATGCGCGGCAGGGCGCTTTGCAGGAAGTCGAGCGGTTGCCCGAGGGGACTCATGTAGAGGCCCGAGGCGTGCGTGCCGTAGCCCAGGGCACTTCGGACGATGGCGTAGGTGCTGGTCAGAAGCAGCATGGGGGCGAGCGCGCGCAGGCGTGTGGTGCGGCTTTCATCGCGGCGGCACAGCTCGAAGGCGAAGAAATAGGGCAGCGCGCACAGGGCGTACTCGCCGGCTGTCAGCGCGAGCGCGAGCAGCACCGAAGCCAGCGCGCCTCCGCTGGGCGCTCCGGTCTGTCGGCGCCGCACGTGGGCCCAAAGGGCGGCGGTGGCCAGAGCCGTTGCCACCAGCGTCGAGCGATTGGCCACCCAGGCCAGCGGAAAGCCGTGCACCTCGTCGATGGCGTAGAAGACCAGCGCGAGCGCCGCCAGTCGGGGTGGAAGCACGCGGTAGAGCAGGGCCGCGGCGGCCACCAGCAGCAGCGCCCACCACAGCGTCGAGTGCACATGGCGCCCCACGCCCTCGACCCCGAAGAGCGCGTCATCGAGCGCCAGCAGAAGACTCGGCAGCGGTCGCAGCATCGCCACCCGATGCTCCGGATGGCTCCACCAGGGCAGATAGCCCGTATTGCGCAGGGCCGCTTGCTCCGTCTCCGACGCGCCACCGAACCAGTAGAGATCCCAGGGCGCGCGCTCGATGGCAAAGCGCCCCTGCAGCATCGCGTGGTGCACATAGTCATCGCTGCGCGCACCGGCGGAAAACATCGGCAGCCGCAGCACCAGGCCCAGCAGCAAAGCCAGCAGCAGCAGGCCGGCGGGCGCGGGCAGAGCAAGCGCGGCCGCGCGTCCTTTGGAAGCAGCCACGGGCATCGAAGGTGACAACGCTCCCAGATGCCGGTCGCAGCGTCAATCGTGGTGGGGGCTTGGCGGGAGTGGTGATCGGAGAGGGGGATGCAGATCTGGCCGCTCTCTCGGCGCCATCCGGCGTTGGGTTGACGGGCGGGCGGTCGGCGCGCGGCAGCGGGTCATCGACGGTATCGTTGAGGAGTTCGTAGTGCAGGTCCGGGCTGCCGGCCCTCCTGGTAGCTACGAGAACTCCGGAGCAAGCCTCGCGGGTATCTCCGCGGCCAGGCGCGCGGCTTCGTCAGCATTTCCAGATACGAGGGCCTGGCGGTACGCGCGCTTCAGCTCGATGCCGGCCCCCGATGCATCTGGTGACGACGACGCGGGATTGAGCGTAGTCTGCGCATTCAACCAGAGCACCCATTCGTTCCAAGGCGTGATCGATTCCCGAGCGAAGCTTTTCGTTCAGGATGTCTCGCCTTGGTATCCAGTACTTGCTCCACCAGGTGAACCACCTGCGGTACAGCCCCGCAGCTGAACTCGTTTGACGTGATGCCGCTCGCATCAACCTTCGCTGCGAAACCGGGCGGCGATCGGCGACCCGGCGGCCGACCGCCATCGCTCCCGTGGGCGTTCGCCGCGTTCTGCTCCAGCCACCGTTGTCTACACGTTCCTCACTCACCAAGAACTTCGCCCAGCACCCGGGCGCCGCGCTCGATGTCGTCCCCGTCGACGTCCAGATGCGTGACCGCGCGCAGCGCCCGCACCCCGGTGGCGTTGATGAGCACGCCCTTCGCGCGCACGCGGGCTACCAACTCCTCGGCGTCCATCCTGGCGCCAGGCTCCAAGGTGAAGTTAACGATGTTGGTCTCGACCCGATCCGGCTCGCAGCCCACACCCGCCACTTCGCTCAGACGCTCGGCCAACAGCCGCGCGTTGTCGTGATCCTCGCGCAGGCGCTCGCGGTGGTGGTCGAGGGCGTAGAGCGCGGCAGCGGCGAGTATGCCGGCCTGGCGCATGCCGCCGCCCAGCATCTTGCGCAGCCTTCGGGCCTTTGCGATGCCCTCGCGCCCGCCGGCTAGCACCGACCCCACCGGTGCGCCCAGGCCCTTCGAAAAGCAGGCGCTGACGCTGTCGAAGGGCGCTGCCAGCTGCGCCGGTGATCGCCCTGTGGCGACCGCGGCGTTCCAGATGCGCGCGCCGTCCAGGTGCAGCGCCAGGCCGCGCTCGCGGGCCAGGGCGGCGATGGCTTCGACGTCACTCTGTGGAAAGACCCGCCCGCCGGCCCGGTTGTGCGTGTTTTCCACGGCGACCAAGCGGCTTTGGGGGAAGTGGATGTTTTCCGGCTTGAGCGCAGCTCGCAGTTGTTCAGCGTCGAAGAGGCCGCCTGTGCCCACGACGCCGAAGCTGACGCCGGCCCAGGCCGGGCCCGCGCCCGATTCGTAGAACATGCAGTGGGCGCCTTCACCCACGAGCACTTCGTCGCCGCGGCCGCAATGCAGCAGCAGGGCGATTTGGTTGGCCATGGTGCCGCTGGGTACGAAGAGGGCCGCTTTCTTGCCCAGTAATTCAGCGCTCCGCTCTTCTAAAGCGTTGACGCTCGGATCATCGCCGTAGACGTCGTCGCCCACTTCGGCGCCTGCCATGGCCTCGCGCATGGCGGCGGTGGGGCGCGTGAGGGTGTCGGAGCGGAGGTCGATGGGGCGGGACATGGGGCGGGACATGGAGCGGCCCATCGACTTCTATTCGCGCCGCTCGACCACGGCTTCGCGGCGCAGGCCCGTCATGAAGAGTTCTTCCTGTCGCCGCATGGCCTTGTCGAGTAACTCTCGGTGAATCGCGCCGCGGGCTTCTTCGTAGGTGGGAAGCTTGGTGTCGCTGGCCGCCCGTTCCTTCAGGAGCAGGATGTGCACGCCGGCCGGGCTGCGTACGGGGGGGCTGATCTCGCCGGCCGTGAGCTTGACCAGCTCTTCTTCGAGCACGCTCGAGAGGTCGCCCTGGTCGAGCCAGCCCAGATCGCCGCCCTGGCTCTCGGCGTGGCTGTCGAAGTTTTCGGCGTTGAGCTTGGCGCGCAGGGCGCGCGCCCGTGATAGCGCGGCGGCGACGTCGGTGGCCGAGGCGGTCTCGGGAAGCGGCTCGAAGATGTGGGCGGCGTGGAAGCGCTGGGAGCGTCGGGCCTTGCGCGCGCGCTCGTCGTAGGTCTCGCGGATCGCGTTTTCAGTGATCTGCACGCGCGAACGTACGCGCTGGTTGATGACCTTGAGGCGCAAGAGCTGCTTGCGCACGTCGGCGCGGTATTGCTGGCGGTTGAAGCCCTGGCCCTCGACCGCTTGCCAGAACTGTTCTTCGTCCAGGGAGTTCTGCTGGCGCACGTTGTCGATGGCCTGGTCGACTTCGGGGCTGCCGACGGTGATCTGCATGGAGCGCGCTTCTTGTTCCACCAGCTCTTCGTCGACCAGCTGCTCCAACAGTTGCCGGTAGAGGGACTTGATGCGACCACTGCGGTCGAGGTCGGAGGCGGCGCCGGCGATGGCTTGCTCGAGGAAAGGCGCGGCCCGGCGGCGCAGATCCGACAGCAGGATGGCTTCGTCGTTGACCACCGCCACCACGCGCTCGATGATCTCGGCGCTGGCCAGCTGCGGCCGCCACAGCAGCAGCGCAAACGGAGCCAGGAGCAGAGCCGCTCGCTTTCCGATCACTGTTCGGCCCCGGACGGCGCGGCTTCTGCGGCGGGCGCTTCGGCGGCCGCGGGTGCTTCGGCGGCCGCGGGCGCTTCGGCGGCAGCGGGCGTCGGCACGGCGGCCGGCACTTCGGCCTCCAGGTCCACCTTCACCTGCGCCAGCGCATCGGGGAAGGTCTTGATCTGGGCCTTGTCCTTGAGCCCACCCACGAAGGATTCGATGGCCTCTTCGCGGCGCTTGCGCCACAGGCGGTTCTGGATGAGGCGCCGGGCGTCCTCCAGGCTGCGCTCCAGGGCCGGGCGCTCACCGGTGAGCTTCAGGATGTGAAAGCCGGCTTCGGTCTGGATCAACTCCGGGTGCAAGTCGCCGTTGGTGGCCAGACCGAAGGCCGCGTCGCGCAGGGCCTGGTGTGGTCCGCCGTCGCCCTCTTCGGCCTGTTTGGAGAAGAAGCGCAGGTCGCCGCGGCGCTCTTTGGTCGTGGCGTCGAGGGTGTGCTCGGCCGCCAGCTTGCGGAAGAGCTGCATGTCGCCTTCTTTGGCTTTGAGTTGGTCGAGCAGCTTCTGCCCACTGGCCTTGTCCTTGACCAGGATGTGGCTGGCGCGGCGCTGGGCGGGCTTGCTGAACTCCGAGCGATGGCTGTCGAAGTAGGTCTTGATCTCGGCGTCGGTGATGTCGGTGAGCTTGACGCCCTTGTCGTCGAAGAGCTCTTTCATCATCTGCTGCACCATCAGCTGGCGCCGCACGCGCTGCACCTCGGGCAACTTGTCGTGGCCGCGGCGCTTGGCCTCCATGGCGAGCAGCTCGAAGCGCACCATGTTGTCGAGGAACTCCCGGCGCCGCTCCGGGCTCTTGTAGCGCGCGCGCAGGTAGGGCGACTGGTTGGCCAGGCGCTCGGCGAACTGCCCGAGCGTGATCTCGGTGTCGCCGACCTTGGCCAGCACTTGCTCGGCCTGCTTTTCGTCGAGCCCGTGCTTGCGCTCGACTTGCTTCTCGGCCGCCTCGGTGCCGGCTTTTTCGCCGCCCTCGGGTTTCTTGCCGCCGCAGCCCAGCCCGGCCCACAGGCCGGCCAACAGGCTTGCCAGCGCCAGGGTGGTTGCGGTGGCGCTGGCCGCCGTGGGTTGCAATGACGCCCGCGGGGTCGCCCGCGAGGCGGAGCGTGAAAGCTTGCGCATGGTCACCTTCCGGTCGGTTCGCCCCGGGTCCTCGAAGCAATGGCTACTGCGGCGGGCGGCGCTTTTCCAGGACCTCGGTCACGGCCGTGTCGAGATCGTCGAACTCGAAGGGCTTGTCCAGGTAGCGATCGGCTCCGTACAGCGGAGAGGTCAGTTCGTTCATGCGCTCGCCGATGCCCGTCAGCATGATCACGCCGGTGCCCTCGAGCGAGTCGCTCTCCCGCACCGAGCGGCAGACTTCCCAGCCGGTCTGTCCGGGCATCATCACATCGAGGATCACGAGGTCGGGTTCCTGCTCGAGGATCAGACGCATGGCCTCGTCGCCGTCGGCGGCTTCGTGGATCTTGAAGCCACGGCGATGCATCAGGTTGCGGATGACCTTCAGGATCTCCGGGTCGTCGTCGGCGATCACGACGGTGGCGGAATCAGCGCCTTTTGCGTCGTTGGGGCTCATGGGGGTGTCGATACTCGTACCGGCCGGCCGTGCTGTCAATCGGGTCGAATCGTGTGCACGTCCGCCACCGGCAACCAACCGGCAGCGCCACCGGCCATACGCACGCGCACGAAGTCTCCCTCGCGGCTGAGGGTGCGCGCGGGTTGGCCCTCGCGTGCGCGACCGCGGCCCTTGGCCCGGCCGTGCGGGCCCTCGAGCAGCTGGGCGTCGGCGGCCACCACGATCGCCGCCTGGCCGGCCTCGAAGCGATCGAGCTTGGCCAGCAGACCGAGGCCCGATAGCAGCGTCAGCAGCGCCAGGATCGGTGCGGCGATCGTCAGCCCCAGGCGCACGGCTTCGGCCTCGAGGCGCGATCGCACAAGCAGGCAGCCGAAGAAGAGGGCGTTGCAGACCAGCAGGAGCCAGGCCAGCAGATCCGCCGACAGCGGGCGCAATAGAGCCGCCGACAGGGGAGGGCGCGTGCGCACGGTGGCTTCGCCCTCGGCTTCGGCCCAGCGCCTGGCCAGGATTCGGCGCGCCGCTTCCAGGCCGCGTTCGGCGGCGCCGTCGCCCGGTTCGAGCCACAGGCTGCGCTCGAAGTACAGGATGGCGTGGCCCAGGCGCCCGCGGTGGGCTTCGGTGGTGGCCAGGTTGAAGTAGAGGTCCGGGTCGTGCACGCCGGCCTCGACCAGCGCCAGGTAGTGGCTGGCGGCGCGCTCGAAGTCGCCCTGGAAATAGGCGTCGTTGGCGGCCTTGAACTGCTCCTGCAGGCTGCGGGCGGCCGCCGGTTGGCAGAGGGCCGACAGCAGCAGGGCGGCGAGCGCGGCGAGCGTGCAGGTGCGCTGGGTTCGGGCGTTCATCGCGCCTCCTCCGCGCCGGGTTCGAAGCGGTCGAGTTCGCCCAGCAGCTGCGTCAGGCGCGTCACCTCGGAGTCGAGCCCCTCGCCGCCGGCGCTGCCGGAGGCGAAGCGGGCGAAGTCGGCCTGCTGCAGGGCTTCGAGGGTGCGATTGGTCAGCGGCCGCGACATGGCGCGGGCTTCGAGTAGGCGTTCGAGCTCGGGACGGGTGAGGCTGGTCACCGGCTCGCCCAGCAGGGCTTCGAGCTTGGCCTGGACGGCGCGTTCGGCCGCTCCGTGGAAGGCTGCGGCGTCGCCGGCGCGGGCGCTGGTACGGGCCTGGCCGAGGTGCTCCTGGGCGGCGGCGTCGGCGCGCTCGCGGGGCGAACGGGGGCGTGCGGCCCGGCGGCGGCGCCACAGGCCGCTGCCGGCGACCAGCAGGAACAGCAGGGGCGGCAGCGCCAGGGCCCAGCCGAAGAAGCCGCCCTCGGCCAGCAGCTCGGGCGCCCGTCGCAAGCCGCTGCGGGTGCGGACCGGAGCCCACTGGTGCTGATCTTCGGTGCTGTGGGCCTCGGGCTTTGGCTCCGGCGTCGGGCTCGGCTGCTGCGCCGCGGGGGCTGCCGCGCTGGCGGTGCCGACCACCTCCAGGTTCAGGGGGGCGCTCTGGATCAGCTTGTAGCGCTCCTGTTTGGGATCGAAGGTGGCCAGGGTCAGCGGGCCGATGCGGTGGATGCCGGGCTCGCGCGCCACGATCAGCCAGCGCTGCTCGCGCGTGCCCATCACCACGTCGTTCGGGGTCTCGACCAGGTCCTTGGTCTGCGGGTCGAGAAACTCCAGGCCCGCCACGCGCGGGGTGTCGATGCTCACGGTCTGGATGTTGCCGCGGCCGCGTACGCGCGCCGTCAGGGTGACGGCGTCGCCGGCGACAGCTTGCCTGCGGTCGAGCTCTGCAGCGAGTTCGTATTGACCGACCGCGACGGGGCCGGGTGGGCGTCCGTCGCCGGGCAGTGCTTTGACATTCAGCGTGACCGGCACACCCGTGCGCGCGAGCGACGACTGGCGCCGGCCCCCGCCGAAGAGGTCGAAGACGCTGCTGGTGTCGATCACGATTTTCATCGGGCCGATCTGCAGCTCGCCTTCGCGCAGGGGAAATGCCGCAAAGTGGCGCAGGGTGTAGACCGTGTAGAGGGTGTTGCCGACGGCCTGGCGCCGGCCCTGGAGCTTGTGGTCGGGGCCGAGCAGGTCGCGGGTCCAGAAGCCGTCGACGCCCGGCTCCTTCTCGACCTGGGGCGCCGACTGCAGGCGCTGGCGCAGGTAGAGGTAGACGGTGACGTTGACCTGCTCGCCCACGTAGGGCTCGGCCTTGTCGACCACGGTGCGCAGGAAGGCGGTGGCGTCGACGCTGGCCCCGTCGGCGCCCTGGGGCTGGGCGCTGGCGGCGGCGGCCGGAGCGCCCGGCGCAATGGGCGCGTTTGGATCGGCTTGGCCCTGGGGGGCGGCGGCGCCGGGGTGGCCGGCCACCGTGATCGCCACCGGCTGCGTGGTGTAGAGCTGGCCGTCTTGCTTGACCTGGACCGGGCCGATCGAAAGCTTGCCGACCTGCGTGGGCTGCAGTCGGAAGATGTAAATGGTGGAGCTGCGCATCACTGCGCGCGAGCCGAAGTTGAAGCTGAAGCTCATGGGGCGCTGGACCTGGCGGCCCACGACCTGGAAGCCCGCGAAGTCCGGTAGCTGAACGTCCGGGGAGCTGCCGCCCTCGGACTGGACCTCGATGCGCACCGTCAGCTGGTCGTTGGCCGAGATCTGCTTGCGGTCGACCTGGACGTCGACCTGGACCTCGGCGCGGGCGGCCGTTGCCAAAAGCAGGCAGGCCAGGGCGGGCAGGGCGAGGGCGCTGCGACGCATCACCAATCCTTCTCCGGTTTGCGGCGCTCGCGCTGGGCGCGCTGACGGGCGCGCATCCGCTCGAGGTTTTCCTCGCCGCGCTGCAGGGCGTCGAGGGCCTGCTCCACGTCCTGGGGGATGGGCTGTTGCTGCTTTTCTTGGTCTTGCGGCTGCTGGTCTTGCTGGTCCTGCTGGTCCTGCTTCTGCTGGTCCTGCTTCTGCTGGTCCTGCTTCTGCTGGTCCTGCTGGTCCTGCTGGTCCTGCTGGTCCTGCTTCTGCTGGTCTTGCTTCTGCTGGTCCTGCTGGTCCTGCTGGTCCTGCTGGTCTTGCTGGTCTTGCTGGTCTTGCTGGTCCTGCTCTTCTTGCTGCTGCTTTTCCTGCTGCTTCTTTTCCTGCTCCTGCAGCCGCCGCCGGGCCAGCTCGTAGTTCCAGGCCGTGTTGGCGTCGCCGGGGCGCAGGCGCAGGGCGCTGCGGAAGGCGTCCACCGCCTCGCGGAAGCGCTGCTGGGCCTGTTCGTGATCCTCGGCGCCGGCCAGGGCGTCGCCCTCCCGGTAGAAGGACAGGCCCAGGTTGTAGAAGGCGTCGGCCCGCAGGCTCGCTGGCGCCGGTGGCCGTGTGGCCAGCTGCAGCGCCTGGCGCGCGGCCTGGGCGGCCTCGGGGGCCTGGGCGTTCTGGCCCTCCATCAGCGCAAGCCCCCGGTTGAGGTGCACGCCCGCCTCCGAGGGCAGGCTGCGCGCGGCCCGGTCGTAGGCCTCCAGCGCCCCCTTGGCGTCGCCTTTTTGCATCAGCTCGTTGCCCCGCTCCACGTCGGTGTTCTTGGAGCGCAGCCAGGAGGGCGCCTGCTTCTGCTGCTGAGCCTGCACGGGCGAGCCAAGGCCCGGCCCGATGAGCAGCAAAGCGATGGCGATGGGGCGTCTCATGGGGGGCGTCTCACGGGGGGTCGCACGGGGGGTCGCACGGGGGG
>Ga0224501_10000068_pt1 | contig 114819 bp, 86 predicted proteins | sample SF_Oct11_sed_USG_4_FD_169105 | JGI IMG/M metagenome (GOLD analysis project Ga0224501, IMG submission 169105) | Sediment microbial communities from San Francisco Bay, California, United States - SF_Oct11_sed_USGS_8_1 | ecosystem: Environmental > Aquatic > Marine > Sediment | place: USA...
GAACCGCCCACTGTAATGGTAGAACTATTTGCTAGAAAAACAGCCGTATTTGCCGCCCCCACTCCGTCGCCAATGTTTACGCTGCCCCCTGCATTTACCGCGTAATTCGAGACCGTTGTATCAAAAATACCCTGTTTTATGGTCAATGACCCCGTTGCCGCCAGCTTTCCTGCAAGCTGCCATTGCCCGGCCGCGTCGTCAAAAATCACATTATTAAAAGAAGAGCCGTTAACCGCGCCGTCGGTAAGAATTGCGCGAGGGGGGCCGGGGCCCGTGAAAGTAACAGTTCCCGTATTGCCGTTAAATATGCCGTTGTTGGTAAAGTTGCCATAAACATTTATTGTATTCGCGCCGCCGTTTAGCGTACCGCCCGTGTCTATTGTTAAATTGAAAGCATTGCCACTAGAGTCAACAGTTGCCGTGTTGCCGGGGCAAATCACAACATTGTCGGTTGCTAAAGGTACCGCTCCCGCATCTGCTATAGAGTCACAACCATTTCGACTCCAGCTCGTTGTACTTGACCAGTTTCCCGTTGGAGCAACAAAATAAATTGATGATTTATCTAAAATACTTAGCTCATAAATGGTATCTTCGTCATTCAAAAAATCGAAAACATTTACATAATAAGTACCGGTTGTAGGGGCCGTAAAATTAAATATCTCAGGGTTTAAACCGCTGGCTGATGAGAAAAGAAGAGTAGTTCCGTCAGTATCATAAATATCAAAATCTAAATCTATTGGGCCCAATAAAGAATTAGCGATTATTTTATATTCTATACCAGCCTGAGTTGAAAATTTTACCCAGTCATTATCGCCAATATTAAAAATAGTATGGTCCTGAACAATACCATATGTTGAAATAATATTTGCAGTTGCAGACGAATTATCAACTTCATATGCATCCGCAGAAAGAGGAATTAGTTCTTTAACGCTTATATTATAATCTGACGTTTCATCATTCATCCAGTCAATTACTTGAATGTAATAAACACCGGTTGCCGGAGCTGTCCAGACTGTAGATTCAGGGTTACTCGCTGTAGAAACGGATGATAATAAGGTAGTTCCGTCTGTATCATAAATATTAAAATCAATATCTAATGAACCGGCAACCGCTATGGCTGAAATATTATAATTTAATCCTATTGTAGCATTAAATTTTAACCAATCTTCATCGCCAACAGGAAATATTGTATGAGCCTGACTTGTTCCATCTATTGGTATAATATTTGCAGATGTATAGACATTGTCTGGCTCATAAATATCGCCTCCTATTTCAATAATATTTATTTCATATTCAGCAGTTTCATCATTTAAGAAATCAAAAACATTTACATAATAAGTACCGGTTGTCGGCGCCGTAAAAGTATACACTTCAGGACTAAAAACGGAAGACGCTGAATAAAGCAGAGTAGTTCCGTCAGTATCATAAATATCAAAATCTATATCAATTGAACCTGAAGTTGTGTAAGCCGTTATCGTATAATCAAACCCAGCCTGAGTATCAAATTTAATATAATCGGTATCTGCAATAGGAATAAGATTATGATTTTGTATTGAGCCATCAACTAAGATAGTATTCGTTGTGGCTGCGCTAGTATCATCTGGCTCATATGAATCTTGCGGTATTTGTAGAATGCTTATTTCATAATCAGCGTTCTCATCATCTAAATAATCAAAAATATTAACATAATATATTCCTGAAGCAAGCGCAGTAAAGTCATATACTTCAGGGTTTGAAGCGCTGGCAGAAGAAACCAGTAAAGATATTCCATCGGTATCATAAATATCAAAATCTAAATCTGTTGAACCAACGACAGAATTAACCGTTATTCTGTAGATATAGCCATTGACAGCGTTAAAGCTAACATAATCATTATCGCCAACAGGATCGATTGTGCGATTTTGAATAGCGCCATCAACGGTAATCGAAGCCGCTGAAGTATAAACATTATCAGGTTCATAGGCGTCTGCTATTGCATAGACCAGAGAAAATGGAACCAGCAAAGATAAAATAATAAATAAATAATTATTCTTTTTTGTAAAAATAGATATTATTTTTTTCTTTATATTTTTCATCTTATACAAATCTTTATTTTTTACCGTCTTTTATTTTTATTACTTTTTTGGGTTGCTTGCTTAATTCGCGAAGCTTTACAAAAATTCTATTTGAAATTTCTACAAACTCAGAAGAGCTTATATCTTTTTGTTTTAATGAATCTAAATCATCATGTATTTTTTCTATTATTCTTTTTGCATCAGGCCTCGATAAATCAACTTTATCTTTTAGTTGTTCTAAAGCATTCATATATTTTGTCTGCTTATTTTTTCTTTGGTTTTTTTCTTCTGTTGATTTACTAGATATTTTTATATGATTTGATAAATATTGAGTATCTCTTCTGATTTTATAAATTATTTCATAAAATTCTTTTTTGTCTTTGATTATATCTTTTTTTTGCAATACATCTAGATTATTTTCAATATGCAAAACTAAGTTTTGTATTTCAGAATCATTTGAAACATGGGCCTTTTGCCTGATTTCTAAAGTACTTTTCTTAAGATTTGCGATTAGTTCATTTTTCTCATTATCTGAGGTTTCGTTTTTTGATTCTAAAGAATAAATATTATTAAAAATAATTAAACTTACCAAAAGCGCGAAAATAACCCGTAAAAAACCGGCGGTTTTTTTAGAAAAAAGAGAATAATTAATGTTTTTCTTTGTCTTGTTTTTCACTTTTATTCGCTCATAGTCCCATTTTCCCTTACCTTCACATCTTTTTTTAACAAAAATATACATTTAAAAACAACTGTCAACTATTATATAATAATCAATATAAAGGAAAGAAGCTTCTCTTTTCACGATAATAATATTATCGGCGCACAACTATTCCCTATATTATGTAGACGAATAAAACGGGGATTTTCGACGCGTTTTTTGGGGAAAATGTGTTGAGAATGTCCCATGTTTCGACAGGCGGGCCTTAGGCCAGCTTCGCTGCCAGCACAGTGAAAGCAGGAAAAGAAAGGGGCGCTGCTGACGCTTGTATCGAGCGCAGTCGCTAGCGAAGCTAACCGAAGGCAGATGACGCAGATTGAATATATGAACGCAGATGGGAGGAAGGGAGCGTGATTTTGCAAAATAACCCGGCACAGGCGCTAACTTATAGATATTTACCTGATAGGTTTTACATTTGTCCAATTCAGTTCTATAATACCATTTTCATCTAAAAGAGAAACTATTGATGTAAATTTTTTTCTAAATAATTCTATCAGATCAACAGTTGAAATGTTATCGGTTTTTTACTAATACAAGTTTATAGGGTTCATTTTTTAGAATAAAAGAATAATAAAAATCAGAATCTTTTGAGATTAAAACTCTTTTCTGACGTATAGAAATAAAGCTAATTTCACTATCATCGGTTTTATTTCCTAAAGTTAATTCGCTGGTATGAATTGAATCATAACCCTTTTCTTTAAGAAAGTCTGATATATCTTTTGGGATTTGTGCGTCTATCAAGAATTTCATTAAGCGGTTAGATAAACACTTTTTGATTTTATCATTTTAGACGCATATTCTAAACATGCCTGAATATCTTCATTTTCTAAATCAGGAAACCTTTTCAATAAACTTTCAACAGTATCGCCGCCTGCCAGATATGATAAAATATCATCAACCCCATATCTTAAATTTCGAATAGACGGTTTACCATGCAAAATATTTTGATTTATCGTGATACGCGAAATTATATCTTCTTTTGCCATATATTATATAGATAATAAAGTATTTGTGTACTGTACAGTATTTATTATTAATTATTCTGTTAGTTACAGTTTTCCTGCTTTCCTTATAAATATTACATTAACATAAGCTGAGTTTTGTGCAGGCGGCATTGAGATTTTCCAGAGTGTTGCACGATAATTCATTTCTACAACAATTTATCCGATTTCATTCATATCCCATACTAAGCTATAGACTTTGTAGAAAATGAATACAGTTACCATTTCTTCTAAATATCAAATTGTGATTCCTAAATCGATACGAGAAAAACATGATCTGTCACCGGGGCAAAAGGTCCAGATATTTTATTATAACGGACGAATTGAGGTTGTTCCTATAACTGATATTAAATCTGTTCGGGGCATTGCCAAAGGTATCGACACAGATATTTCGCGGGAAAAGGACAGACTTTGAATATAGTCGATTCGTCGGGATGGTTTGAATATTTTAGCGACTCTAACAGAGCCGATTATTTTTCTGAAACGATAGAAAGCACCGAAAAACTAATAGTGCCAGCGATAACAATTTTTGAAGTATTCAAAAAACTATTAATTGAAACAAATGAAGATAAAGCGTTAACCGCAATCGCTTATATGCAGCTTGGAACAATTGCTGATTTAGATCAGGATTTATCTCTTCTTTCAGCAAAAATCAGTTATGAGAATAAACTTCCTATGGCAGACAGCATTATATACGCGACTGCTTTAAAATATGACGCTACTTTATGGACCCAGGACAAAGATTTCAAAAAGATTAAAGGAAAAATTAAATATTTTCCCAAATAGATTTGCTGGGGCAAAGCTATGTTTTTCCATAGCTATATATTAAAAAAGGCCGCTTAAAGCGGCCTTTTTATCATTTACCGATTCGATAATTTATAGTCTTTAATCTCGTGAAAATTCAGATAACGGTAAACTTCTTTTTCTTTGCCTTTTAGTTTTTCGGCAACGGCGCTCATATATTCGGCTTTTGTCGGTATGCGTCCCAGTTTTGCCGTAACGGCTGCAAGCTCTGCCGAACCAAGGTATACCTGCGAGCCCTTGCCAAGTCTGTTGTCAAAGTTTCGCGTACTGGTTGAAAAAACAGTCGCGTTTTCTTTTACGCTGGCCTGGTTTCCCATACAAAGAGAACATCCGGGCATCTCCATTCTGGCGCCCGTTGAACCTAGAATAGAATAATATCCTTCGTCAACTAGCTGCTTTTCGTCCATCTTAGTAGGAGGCGCGACCCAAAGTCTGCCTTCGACCTGGCCCTCGCCTTTTAAGATTTCGGCAGCGGCCCTGAAAAGTCCGATGTTTGTCATACAGCTACCTATAAAGACTTCGTCAATTTTTTTGGGTCTGTTTGAATCGGCGTGTACTTCTGATAAAGTCGCCACGTCGTCAGGGTCGTTCGGGCACGCGATAATAGGCTCGGTAATTTCATTTAAATCAATTTCAATAACGGCCTTGTATTTCGCGTCGGCGTCGGGTTCCATAAGCTGGGGATTATCGAGCCACGCTTTCATTTTATCGATTCTTCTTTGAATCGTTTTAGCGTCTTGATAACCCGCTTTAATCATAGATTCTAATAGTTTTACGTTTGATTGAATGTATTCCATCACCGGCTCTTTGTTTAGCCTTACGGTACAAGCTGCCGCGCTTCTTTCAGCCGAAGCGTCAGAGAGTTCAAAAGCCTGCTCGGCTTTTAAATCGGGAAGCCCTTCAATTTCAAGAACGGTGCCGTTAAATACGTTAATCTTATTCTTTTTAGGAACCGTTAAATGACCCTGCTTTATGGCTACATAGGGTATCGCATTTACCAAATCGCGAAGCGTAATGCCCGGCTGCATTTCGCCTTTAAATCTTACCAGCACCGATTCTGGCATTGTCAAAGGCATAATTCCCGTAACGCCCGCAAAGGCTACAAGCCCCGAACCTGCCGGAAAGCTAATTCCAACCGGAAAACGCGTATGGCTGTCGGCGCCTGTGCCGACGGTATCGGGAAGAACCATTCGATTTAGCCATGAATGAATCACTCCGTCGCCGGGCCTTAGCGAAACCCCTGTTCTGTTTGAAATAAATTCGGGCAGAGAGCCGTGAAGCTTAATATCTGCCGGTTTCGGATAAGCCGCCGTATGGCAAAATGACTGCATAACAAGATCTGCGTTAAAATTTAACGCGGCAAGCTCTTTAATCTCGTCTCGGGTCATCGCGCCTGTTGTATCTTGGCTTCCTACGGTAAGCGTTTCTACTTCTACGTATGTGCCGGGTTTTACGCCTTTTTTACCGCAGGCTTTGCCTACCATTTTCTGCGCCAGAGTATAGCCCTTGCCGTCGTCTTCGGGCTGTTCGGGATTTTGAAAAACATCCGTTTCGCCAAGACCAAGAGCTTGACGAGCTTTTTTCGTCAAATCGCGTCCGATGATAAGCGGAACCCTGCCGCCTGCTCTTACTTCATCGGCTATGGTGTTTGGGCTCAACGTAAATGTGGCGGCTTCTTTGCCGTCTTTTTCAATTTTGCCCTCATAAGGATAAATATCAATAACATCGCCTGTCTCAAATGAAGTGACGTCTACCTGAATGGGAAGCGCTCCCGAATCTTCGCAGGTCGCAAAAAAGATTGGCGCGATTACGCCGCCAAGAACAACGCCGCCCGTTCTTTTATTAGGCACGCCGGGGATGTCTTCGCCCAAATGCCACTGCACAGAGTTTACGCCCGATTTTCTTGAGCTCCCTGTACCCACTACATCGCCCACATAAGCGATTGTGTTTCCTTTGGTTTTTAACTCTTCAATTGTCTTTAGACCGTCGGCCATTTTCGCCACAAGCATTGACTGCGCATGAAGGGGGATATCGCTTCTTGTGAAAGCCTGACTCGCCGGAGACAAATCGTCTGTATTGGTCTCGCCCGCAACCTTAAATACGGTAACTGTCAGCTTTTCAGGAATTTCTTTTCTGTTTGTAAACCATTCGGCGTTTGCCCATGATTCTACAACCTCTTTTGCTTTCGCGCTGCTTTTTGAAAGCTCAAGAACGTCGTTAAAAGAATCATATACCAATAATGTCTTTTTTAACGCGGCTGCGGCTGCGTCGGCTGTTTCGTCAACCTTTAACGCTTTTACTAAAGCGGGTACATTGTAACCGCCAAGCATCTTACCCAGCGTTTCAACGGCTTCTACTTTTGTTATACATCCGCACTGGGCGCTGCCCTGTATAATTTCGTCTAAAAATTTTGCTTTTACCCCGGCTGCGTCGTCAACGCCCGGATTAATCCTGTTTAAAAGCAAATCTTTTAATAAATTCTGATCTCCTTCAGAATTTTTCAACATTTCGATGACAGTTTCTGTCTGCTCTTTTGAAAGCGGCAGAGGAGGTACGTTTTCTTTTTCGCGCTGCTCCACATGCGCCTTGTATTCGTCTATAAAACTCATATCAAAGTTCTCCTTTTTTATACCGCAATGAATTTCAATATCGCGCTAGCGAATCTTTGATACCCATTGCCAGTCTTAAAATTTCGGTTAAACACAAGCTTGAAAAAGAGTCTTACGATCAACCTTTTTTCTTGATATTTTTAGATTTAAAGAATAGTTGCGGTTGTATTTCGCGGGCCGTTCGCCTTTTTAATAAGGAGAAGTTATTTGAACGCCGACATCTCCGGTATAAAAAAAGAGGATTCAGCAGTATATAGATATTACCCGTCTGCAAGGCGGTAAAAGTTTCGCCTTCGCCTAAAGTATCAAAACCTCCGGGGTAACCAGAATCAACGTTCTCGAAAATGGGCGTACCGTCAGAGTAATACAATGATTTTATATTTTTCTTTGTCATGATTTTTTCTTAAAAAAGACCCCATAAATAGCATTCGCCAAGAAAATCTTTATAAAGAATCGTATAATCGCATTTTTTATAAAAAAGATAGCTTTTATTTTAATAAAATATTTTCCTGTATTCATGGCTTCCTTATAAAATAAGACACTAAATTTGCATAAGGAGGCCATATCTCGACCGGGCTCGATACAAGTGAAAACAAAAAGAGAAATTATTCATAATTCGATAATTCCTTATTTAATATTGATATCTTCTTGATAAGGTAACGGTTTTGATTAATTAGATGCCTATACCGACCACCATTAAAAAAATTAACAAAAAATAAAAAAAAAACTTGCCGCTTTGAATAAAATTTACGACATTAGCACTATGACAAGGTGACTGCTACCACTCCATGCGACAGTATGCCATTTTGGCAGGCGAATATGGAGAAAACCAGTCATAATTAAAAAGTTAAAGGAGAAAACCATGTTTTTAGAGACATTTCAAAAGACAAACCTAGAGAGATTATGGGAAGACCTCAGAAGGGTTCAAAACGCTTTAGACGAAGACTTTTTTCCGATGAGTATATCAGAAAGAAAGGCGTTCCCTCCCATAAATATATTTGAAGACGCTGACGGAGCCACGGCAATCGTTCAAATTCCGGGGGTAGACCCTGAAAAAATTGAACTTTCTGTCACGGGCGACTTGCTGAACATCAGCGGTCAAAGAGAAACAGATTCTTTTAATGAAAATATTTCATTGCATAGAAATGAACTATGGAAAGGAAAATTTTCAAGAAGCTTAAGACTTCCGTTTACGATTGATTCAAACAACATCAAAGCGAACTCAAAAAACGGAATTCTTGAAATCAGACTTCCGAGAACTGAAGAAGAAAAGCCGAAAAAAATCTCAATTACGGCAGATTAAAAGTTTTTTAAGAAAACGAAAAGGAGTAAACCATGTTAAAAAATACGCTTCAAAAAACGCCAAAAGGCGAATCGATGAAAGGCGCCCAAAAAGCTATGCCTGGCGTTGACATTTTAGAAGATGAAGATAATATTTATATTATCGCCGATTTGCCTGGCGTCGACAAAAAAGACGTTAATGTCACTCTTGAAAAAGATATTCTTACTATAGAGGGCAAAAATTCAAGAACTGAACAAGAAAAGAAAGAAAAATACCACGCCGAATTTCAAGAGCTGGACTTCCGAAGAGTTTTTGAAATTAACGAAGAAATTAACGGCGAAAACATAGTCGCAAAGGTTATCAACGGAGTTTTGCGCTTAACGCTGCCAAAGAAAAAACCCGTTAAAAAGAAAATTGAGGTCGAATTAAACTAAAGCCAATTTTCTAAATAAATACCTGCCGATTAAAACTGAGGATGACCGTCCTCAGTTTTTTTTTAAATATTTCCCGTTGAGTTTGCCTCGCGAGCCTTTAATAAATAATCCATGGCCGAGGCTGGTTCGCCGTTAAAAAAAGATAAAACAGATAAATCAAGCCAGTCTTTGGGTTTTTTATCTGTCTTTCTTTCATACATTCGTTTTTTTATGATTACTTTTTGCTTTTGCAGTAAAGACTGTTCTTTTTCCAGCTCTTGATACATTTCGCGCAAAGCCGGATCATTTTCGGCAATTTCTTTATACGCCTCAATTGAATCGCCTAAATCGCCTTCTATTAGTTTCAATCTTGCATATAATTTTTTTAATAACCCGTCTTTAGGCGAATTTGTTATAAGCCTTTGAACATACTTCAAGCTTAATTCATATCTTTTGGTATGAAAATATAAAAGCGCCAGAGCGGTAAGCGCCGGTTTGCTGTCGGGATTTATTTTAAGAGCTTTTTTTATCGACTCTTCTGATTTCTCATTCTGCGATAATTTACCGTACGTGTATCCTAAAAGCAGATATGCCTGAAAAAACATATCGTCTTCTTTTAAAGCCTTTTCAAGCGACTCTTGGCATTCTTTTAACAAATTAGATTTGAAATATTCAACCGAAAGGTTATAAAAAGCTCGTTTGTCAGGTTTTGAGTTTGCCGCCCTCTTGTAACAAAAAATGGCTTTATCTGTCTTGCCTATTCTTGAATATACCGCTCCCGAGTTTAACCATGCGTCAAAAAATGTTGTGTCAATCTTTAACGCCAGCTTATAAAAATTTAATGCGTCTTTATAGTTTCTTTTTTTTTCTTCGCGCAATGCCTGCTCAAAAAACGCGTTTCGCGCCTGTTTTTTTCTTAGATTACCTGAATTAAGCATAATGAGTTCCTATAAGTTTTATTTTCGGTTTTTTTACGCAACTATAAAGCAATAAATCATTCACCGAAAGCAGGCCTGCATGGTCAGATAAAATGAATGCGCCAAAATATTGCTTTTATGAAAACTCATATTATAATCAACGCTTATCTTGCTTTTATTATCGCTTTCTTTCTGCGGCTTAAAATAATAAGCCAAACTCAGCGTATAATCGACAGATTCTTTAGAAGGAACATCTGTTACCTTTTCATAATAACCAACTTCCTGCGATTCGCGAGAAGTCGTGTTTCGAAGATATACATATGCGGCTCGATTGGCCAATAGCCATTGGGGCGATAAAAAGTATTCAAAAGTCAAATGGGCACCATGCCCTATTGTCTTAAATCTTTGAAAATCTTGAAACCAGCCCAGTGTTTCGGCGTATAAACGCCATGTCTTTGATTTTACTCCCAAAAAGGCGTTTAGTTTGATATCTGAATCTTGATCAACGCTCTCAACTCTGTTAAATGCCGCTAAAAAACCTATGCCCGAAAAGAAATTGCCGTCTAAGGAAATTCTGCTTAAAACCTCCTGTCGGCGTATAGAAGTTATGCCGTCGGTATATTTATAAAAAAAAGCGTTTTGCCATAAAAAACGGTCATGCTGATAATCAAGACGTAATCCGTTAGATTTTTTTTCATAAAAAAGATACGACCAAAACCGGCTTCTTTCTGCAAAAGAAATACTATCAGAATCTTCATAAATCTCAAGACCAAAAGGCAGAACAACGCGGCCGGCTTTCAGGCTGAAATCTGACGATAATTTATAATTTATTTCTGCGTCTTCAAGATTAACGCCTTTTTCATTGGCGTTTAGTTGAAAAAAAAGAGATATTGAATCTGTTATTTTATCTGAAATAAAAAAACGAGCCCTTCTTACCCGTAAACCGTCATCATGGGTATCGGTTTTTATGTTCCCCGCCCCTTTGTTTTCAAGATAAGTTTGAATTTGTATATAACCGCCCACTTTACCGCCCACTTTTGAAGCGGGCTCGTTTGTATTTTCATTTATTTTTTTTTCAACAGAGGCTTCTTCAGCCGGTTTCTCATTCTGGCTAAAAAGCTCAAAAGAGAAACCGGTATAAAGAAGTATAAACAATAAATGAAAATTATAGTTAATAATTTTCATTTACCATTTAGAAAACAGAAGTTGTTGTAATACTAAAAGTTTTAACTGTTTCGTCTTCTCCGGCAATTTTACCGTCGGCATTTTTATCTTCATACGTGTATCTGGTATCAAATACAACAGCAACGCCCTCAGATATCTTAATGCCGGCCTTGTAGCCCCATATGGTACTTTCTGACTTCCAGTGTTTTAAGTTAGCGATATTATTTTGCACATAATAGGCCTTAACTTCGCTGATCTTGGGAATCAAACCGTCTTTAATTTTCAATTCTCCCGTTAGAGACTGGTCGTTGGGCTCGCCTGATTTCATTAATATTTCATAATCGGCCTTTATTTCGCCAAGGCCAAAAATATCAAATCCCAGACTGGCAAAAATACCTCGTTTAGCCGTTTCTTGGCGAACTTGGTCAAGTTTTGTCGAAGCAACAGGATTACCGCTTTCATCTTCTACAAAGCCTGCTCTTTCAAGTTCATAGGTATTGTTAAAATATCTAAAAATAAATTTATCGGTTCTTTGTCTGTAGTCGGCCATTAACTTTATGGGACCAACCCTAAGCATAACGCCCGGAGCCGCAAACCCCCAGCCTTTTGTCTGGTGAATCATCGCCCATTGAGCGTAAACATCAAGCTGCATAAAATTTTTCTTGCCCTGCTCGTCTTTGCCTTTGATTACTTCAAATCCGATATCGCCGCCGTATATGGCGACTCTTGACTTATTACCTGACATGGTAAATAAATCTTCTTTATTTGTACCTGATATCAAACCGGCGTTAACCAAAGCGGGAATTACGATATCCGCGGTAGCTGAATCTAAAGCATTACTATAAATATCTTTCTCTACTGCGATATTGCCGTCATATGGGTCGTAATCAATAGCGTCAGGATAGTCGTCGCCGTCGTTATCTCTTAGGCCGTTGTATTGGTTTATGTCTCCGACTAAAGAGGCGCCTACAGAAATTCTGTCTATCGGCTTGTATACAAGTCTTCCGCCGGTAATAACTGACGGATTTGCATTCTTAAGCTCTTTGAAGTTGTTCATAAAATACTCCATGCCAAAGCTTTCGTTATTATAACCCATTTCAAAACCGACTCTTTTATACGTAGGATATTCAACCATATTTGAATAACCCCAAACAGTAGAACCATATCCAAGATATGTGTAATCAAGTCCCCCTGCTCGCAAATACAACGGATCGCCTTTTTTACCCCAGCGAATGTAATAAATCTTATCTAAATAATCTACGCCTTCATCCCAGTCTTCTTTTCGAATGTTGCCCTCTTCATCAAGTAAAATCTGAAGATCAAGGCCAAACCCAAGTTTACTGAAAATGGGGAAATCGCCCCTTATGCCTATTTGTTGATAGTTCATACCGTCAACGGTTGTGGCCCCCGCCACAATTGAATATTGCATTTCATCGCCTGTGCCTGAAGACGACGCCGCCGCTGAAGTCGAATCGTCAGAAGAATCGGCAGTTTCGCCTGATTCAGATTCTGGGGCCGCCTGAGGCTCTGGCGCTGACTGCTCTGATGGTTGCTCGCTTTCTCCTTCAAGCATGTCTTGAACCGTGCCCTGGGCCATAACATGTCCCGAAAAAATGCACAAAAAAGAAACCGCGTAAATTATTTTCATAATTTTGTTTTTAATCATATTTCACTCCTATGTCTTAAATTTAGTAAAAACATCTCTTTCTAAATTTAACTTATCCTTTTAATTTGACGTTTCTTATCTTTATGTTACGACATTTTTTAGATACTGAGGCTATTTTCTGTTTTTTAATGAAAACATTCTCTAACCTCATTAATCTGATAAAAGTCGCCATATCGAATTATTTTTTGATAAGATAATTAATATCTTATAAATTGTCAACGAAAATTACAAAATACTTCTTTTTATTTTCAGCATGTTTTCAATATTATTTGTGACGATATCTATGATAATGAATCCCTATCGTTTTGTTTACGGCCTAACCGGAGTTATCGGCAGCGGGAAAAGCAGCGTTGCCGACATTTTTGAGCAGGAAGGCTGCCTGGTATTAAGAGCCGATAATCTTGCCAGAGAAGCGGTTTCAGAAGAATACGATAATTTTTCTCATGTCAAAGAAAAATTAGAAAAAGCTTTTAAGACAGAGATACTAAATGACTCTAACCAGAATTTGTTTGATAAAAAAGCAAAACTAAACCGAAATGCTTTAAGAAGATTAGTATTTCAAAACGAAAAAGCTTTAAGTAAACTTAACAAGATTATTCATCCCGAAGTTAGAAGAATTTTTAAGAAGAAAATAACAGAAGCGCCAAAAGAAAGCATTATCATCTACGACGTTCCCTTACTTTATGAAACAAAGCTAAATAAAAAAGTCAGAGAAATCATAGTCGTTTACTGCGATGAAAAAACGGCGATAAAAAGAGCGGCAAAACGAATGAAGCTTCATGAAAATGAAATAGAAAATATTCTAAAACGTCAAATTTCCATTGAAAAAAAAAGAAAATCTGCCGATCATGTAATAGATAACAATAAAAAGCTTATCGATACCAAAAAACAGGTTATAAATATATTGAAAAATCTGCATCCAAAAGGAGATTAATAAATGAAAACAGTATATGTATTAAATTTAACGTCAAAAAGAATCGCTGTTTTAACCGGCATGATGCTTATATTCATGGGAACTTCATTTTTTTTCGGGGGCTATTTTGACGCCGATAAAAAAAGCCTTCAATTTCTTTCGTTTTTAAAAAATAAAAGTTACGAGCGCCCTATTGAAGAAATTGAAACCTTTACAATTGAAGAAACCGAAACCAAAGAATTAAACGCGTCTGAAAACGAGTTTTATATGAGACCGGCAGAAATAGAGCCAAAGGGAACTCTTATAACGAAGGAATCTTCTGATAATGAAATCTTAAAACCCTACTCTGCGCCCACAAAGGAAGATACAACTATCTCTAAAACGGAGAATTCTTCTCTCGCGCAAGTTTCTTTCATAAGTCAAGCGCCAAATAAAAAAACCGACCTAAGAGAACATTTTTCTCTTCAGCTTGGAGCGTTTTCAAAAGAATCTGAAGCTGTCGTCTTTCAAAAAGAATTGAAACAAAAGGGCGTCGCCACAAGAATTGACAAGGGAAGTAAATATTATTTTATTCGCACAGGAAAGACTGCTTCAAAAAACGAACTAAATTACCTTTATAATAAAATAAAAAATGAATTAAAAATAAATGTAATGTTTATCAAGAGAAAGGTTTCTAAATAGCATGAGAAACCTTTTAAGTTTAAACGATTTAACAGCCGAAGAATTCAGGCAAATTATAGATTCGGCCATATGGACAAAAAAAAACCCTTATCATTGGTCAGAAACCCTGATAGGAAAACAAATCGGTCTTTTTTTCGAAAAACCTTCTACCCGTACCAGAATTTCATTTGAAGCGGCCGTTAACAAACTAGGCGGCAGGGCCATTGTTCTAAAAAAAGACGAAATTCAAATTTCACGGGGAGAACCCCTGAAAGATACCGCAATTGTACTGGGAAGATACTTAGACGGCCTTGTTGCCCGAACAAATTCTCACAGTACGCTTGAAGTTTTTGCAGAGTATTCGAATATACCCATAATTAACGCATTATCTGACAAATTTCACCCTTGCCAGGCGATAGCCGATTTTATGACAATTAAAGAAAATAATAAAGATTATGAAACAATAAAAATTTGCTATTTAGGCGACGGAAATAATAATGTGTGCCACAGTCTCTTAAACGCATGTTCAATGACAAAAACAAATATATTTGTATGTTCTCCCGAAAAATACGGGCCAGATAAAACCATCGTAGAAAATGCCAGATCAAAAGGCGCAAATATTAAAATTACAACGGATCCTGAAGAGGCCGCAGATAAGGCCGATGTTTTTTATACCGATGTCTGGGTTTCAATGGGACAGGAAAACGAAAGAGAACAGCGTTTAACAGATTTGAAAAACTATCAGCTAAATGACAATCTTCTTAAAAGAGGAAATAACGACTGTATCGTTCTTCACTGTCTTCCCGCTAAAAAAGGCGAAGAAATAACCGAGAATGTTATGTATTCTAAAAATTCAAAAATTTTCGATCAGGCCGAAAATCGTTTACATACTCAAAAATCTTTACTTCACTTCTTTTATTATCAAACCTGACCCACACCTATGAGCTTATTTGACGAATGCTTTAATACCTATAATTTTCTTACAGAAAAACCTAAAAAATGGAACGCCTTTTGGAACAAGGAACTCGAAAAACTAAAGTCAATTCCTTTTGAAATTAAGAAAATACAAAAAGACACAACGTCTACTATTTATACCATTGAATACCACAGCGCCGAAAAACAAAAGATAAAAGGCACGCTGGTACTTCCTGAAAAAGTAAAGAAACCTCCCGTTATTGTATTTTTTCCCGATTATTTCAGCGAAACGAAAATATATAAAAGCCTTAACAATGCAGGTTTTGCGCAATTTTCTGTTCGCTTAAGGGGGCACGAAAACTTTAAACGCTTAAATAAAGAGGCGGTTGAAATCAAATCTGATGAAATAAAAGAAAAATCATACGGATATTTTTCTGAAAATCTTCTGGTTCTTGATAATTATTATATGAAAAACTTATATCTTGACGCCTATAGAACGCTCGAAATTTTAAGACTTCAAAAAGAAATTAATTCTTCACGAATAGGAATATGGGGAACGGGCATCGGCGCCGCAATGGGGTTATTCGCGGCATCGTTTATGAAACGGACCTCGGCTTTATTTCTTGAAAGCCCTTCTTTTGCTCTGCTATCGCTTACTCAAAACATATCGAAAACAAACTATGCCAGAGAAATAAACTCGTTTATTCGAGCTAAAAAAGCGAACAAGCATATTATTAAAGAAAATCTAAACTTGTTAGATTCTATGTATTTTGCCGACAATTTAGAAATACCCGTTCATTTATCGGTAAACTTAAAAGATAAAGAAAATGTTCCCCAAGGGGGGTTTGCGGTTTTTCACCGAATACCATCAGAAAAAGATATCCTAATTTTTACGGATTTGACCGAAAACACTACAGACGATATGCAAAAAACAATTATTCAGACCGCTAAAAACTTTTTTGAAAAAAAAATAAACTAAAGACTTTAATTTAAATTTGTTCTCTTTTTATTTTTTATGCGACTATCAGTTGTATCAAATATTTAACTTCTTTTTTTGGCAAAAAATTCAACCATTCTTGCCAATAATAGAGCCGATATAACTAAATGGATGGTACTTTGCAAAGGAGGCTTCATAAGCCCTTTTAAGATTTGAAGCTGAGGAATTTTCATGCATAAAGCAAAGCTTACAATTAATATTACCAAACTTTTTATATTGCTGCCAAAAGAGCTCATTAGATTTTCGATATAACCGATTGAAAACAATGTCGTTATTGCTATTTCTACAAAAAATGCAATAACCACAAAAAATAATAAATTTTCAAATAAAATAGAAAAATTTAAATTCATTTTTTTCTCCTACAAATTTAACGATATCTTGATTATCGGATTTTATACTAATGTACTTTAAGACGGCAAATTGTCAACAAATTTAGAAAAGCGAGCGCAGTTACGAATTATGGACGTTATATGCGAAAATATCCATAAATCATTACTGCGCCTTAAAAAACTTACTTTATAAAAATTTTAATATATGTTTGAGTTAAAAAAGATCCAAAAACCAGCGCTACCATGCTCATTAACTTAATTAAAATATTAATAGAGGGACCCGATGTATCTTTAAATGGGTCTCCTACGGTGTCTCCGGTAACGGCGGCTTTATGAGCTTCTGATTTTTTACCGCCCAAATGACCTCTTTCAATATATTTTTTGGCGTTATCCCAGGCGCCACCGGCGTTTGCCATCATAATGGCAAGACAAAAACCGCTCACAAGGGTACCAGAAAGCATGGCCATTAAAGCAGCCGGACCTAACAGCAATCCTACTATAACAGGGGTTACAACCGCTAAAATTGTAGGCATTACCATCTCTTTTAATGCCCCATCTGTTGAAATAGCTACGCATCTTTGATAATCAGGTTTTGTTTTGCCTTCCATAATGCCTTTTATTTCTTTAAATTGGCGTCTTACTTCCTGCACCATTGCCATGGCGGCTTTTCCCACTGCCTGCATTGTAAGGGCGCTAAAAAAGAAAGGAATCATTCCGCCGATAAACAATCCGCTTAGTGTTCTCGGATCTGTCAGCAAAAAAACAAGATTATTTTCTTTCATGATCGGCTCTAATATCGAACTTAAAGCGGCCAATAAAGTTAAAGCGGTCAGGGCCGCAGAGCCTATCGCAAAGCCTTTTCCTGTAGCGGCTGTTGTGTTACCCAAAGAATCTAATGCATCGGTTCTTTCTCTTACTTCAGGTTTTAGTTTGCTCATTTCGGCGACGCCGCCTGCGTTATCGGCCACCGGCCCATAAGCGTCTGTTGACAATGTGATACCAAGAGTAGAAAGCATACCAACTGCCGCCATGCCTATACCAAATAAACCCATTGCAGAATTTTCTGCCCCGTTAGACGAGAAAAACGCGACTACTATTGCGACTACAACAGTCATAACGGGAATCAAAGTAGACTTCATACCTAACGCAAGACCTGAAATAATCACCGTTGCGGGACCGGTTTCAGCGCTTTTAGATACTTCTTGAGTAGGTTTGTAGGTATCAGATGTATAATATTCTGTAAAATAACCGATTACGTTACCCGCGGCAAGACCCGCTATTACCGACCAAAATACGCCGGTTCCTAAATTTAAGAATTTTGCTATTAACAGATAAGCAAACACTATAACCAGGGCTGAAGCCACATATATGCCCGTTCTTAGCGACCAAAGCAAATTTTCCTGGGTTGCCTTTTCTTTCGTTCTTACAAAAAAAGTTCCTAAGATTGAAGCGACAATTCCCATACCCGCTAAGCCCAGCGGAGCTATTGCCGCCGACAGAAGTTTTTCGCCTTGAAATGCCGCTGCCGCAAGGGCTATCGTTGCTACAATGCTCCCGACGTATGATTCAAAAAGATCGGCGCCCATACCGGCGACATCGCCTACGTTATCTCCTACGTTATCTGCAATTGTCGCGGGATTTCTCGGATCGTCTTCAGGAATGCCGGCTTCAACCTTACCGACAAGATCGGCTCCTACGTCAGCTGCCTTTGTATAAATACCGCCGCCTACGCGGGCAAAAAGAGCCACCGAAGAGGCGCCCATGCCGAACGTAAAAAGTATATTCCCTATAGCTGTCCAGTCGGCGCCAAGCGAAGATAAAATAATATACCATAAGCAAACCATAAGAAGACCTAAACCGACAACAGTCATGCCCATGATTGTTCCCGACGAAAAAGCGACTCTTAAGCCGCCGTTAAGCGATTCTTTTGCAGCCCATGCCGTACGCGCGTTTGCTCTAGTCGCTATTTTCATTCCTATATATCCGCTTAAAGCAGATACTATCGAACCGGTAAGAAATGAAAATGGAGCCAATATTCCGTAATTGCCGTCGGCTCCATATAAAACAAATAAAAGCGCAAAGATGATAGCAACAAATATTGCAATAGCTCTATATTGTTTGTTTAAGAAAGCGTCTGCTCCTTCGCGAATAGCAGAAGCAATATTAATCATGGTTTCGTTACCCTCTTCTCTTTTTAAGAGTTTGACGGCTAAAATAACCGCGAAAGCAATGGCGGCAATTGCGCCCGCAAAACTTATTATTATACTTTCAGAGACAAAGCCTGCTGAAGAACCCTGCGCAAAGACGGGAAAAGATAATAGCCCCGTTAAGACAGTAAATTGTGTGATTTTTTTCATGTTTCTCCTCTATATTAGTAATGAAGCTTTTTGTTTTATAAATGACGGGTCAATCTTTTTTTGAATCGTCTATAGTTATTGCATATAATTTACGTCCCGCGAATGTTATTATATGATTATTTTCTAAACTCGTTTTACAAAAGACTTGCCTGTAAGTTAAGCGAAATATCTGTGACACTTATTTTTTGGGAGAAATATGTATAAGGTACTAATAATAGACGATAACCACAGTTTTATAGACTCTTTAAAGGTCATGCTTAATGAATTTCCGTTTCAATTTGAATCAGAGTTTCGCTTTATTGACGCAGAAAAAATAATTAGAGAATTTGATAGTTATATAAATCGAACTGAAATAGACAAGATAAATCTTTATCAACAATTAAAAAAATCAGAGACTCAAAAAGAAGAAGAGTCTAATCAAGAAGACGCAAAAGAAAAAAATAAAAAGCCAAGCCATGAAATTGAAAAGCCTATATTAAAAAAGGCGCCAATCAATGATGAGGGTTTTATGTTTATTCTTATTGAACAAGACACTGAAAGAAGCCTTAAGGGACTTGAGTTTATTAAAAACATTCTATCAACCTGCTCAAATTTTAGACCTGAAGATTTTATTCTTTTTTCAACTCAGCCCAATACAATTGAAAAAGAAGCGTTAAAGTCAGGTATTCTTCTGATAGAAAAACCTATAAAATATCCTCTGCTAAAACAAAATCTTAGATTAAGACTAAAAAAAGCCGAAGAAATTGTCAAGCAATGCGGCTCAATCATGACAAATCATAAAATCGAAATTGTTAAAAAAGAAAGAAAAAAAACCTCTGTAACGATAAAAGAACCGAGTAAAAAAATAAAAAAGTCGCCAAAAGAAAGTTCACCAAAACCCCTAAAAAACAATAAAACGCCAAACAAATCGACAAAAAAAACGCCTATAAAGAAAAAAACAAAAAAATCCGAATAGTTTTTATAAAAGATATAAACTATAAATATGCCTAAAGAAAAAACAGATTATCTGGTTATCGGTTCAGGCATAGCGGGACTTGCATTTGCAATTAAAGCCGCTCAATACGGCAAAGTCATCGTTTTGACAAAAGGCAAAAGTCAGGAAACCGCAACATCGTTCGCCCAGGGCGGCATCGCCGCGGCTATCGGCAAAATGGATAACCCGCAGACTCATATGAAAGATACATTAAAAGCGGGCGCCGGACTTTGCGATAAAAAAGCCGTTGAAATACTTGTCAATGAAGGCATTGAAAGGGTACAGGAATTAATAGACTGGGGAATTAAGTTTACGCGCGATGAAACAGGCGAACTAGATCTAAGCAAAGAAGGCGGACACAGCAAACACAGAATTTTACACGCTCATGATTATACCGGACAAGAAATTCAAAAATTATTAATAAAGCTATCAAAAAAAAATAAAAATATAATTATTCGCGAAAATCACATGATTGTCGATTTAATCACCGAACACCATTTTTATACAGAAGAAAAGAATAAAATAAAAACATGTTTTGGGGCGTATGTTTTAGATGAAGAAAACGGCGATATTTATCCTATTATAGCAAATTTTACTTTTCTTGCCACGGGCGGCGCGGGTCGAATTTACTCTTATACGACGAATCCGGCGGTAAATACGGGAGACGGAGTGGCTATCGCCTATAGAGCGGGATGCAGAATTCGAAATTTAGAATTCATACAATTTCACCCGACCGCGCTATACTTTAAAACAGACCCGGCTTTTTTAATCTCAGAAGTTGTCAGAGGTTATGGAGCGAAACTTCGATTAAAAAACGGCAGCTTATTCATGCATAAATATCATGAACTCAAAGAACTGGCCCCCCGCGATATTGTCGCAAGAGCCATTGATTTAGAGCTAAAAAAATACGGCGACGATTTTGTTTATTTAGATATCACAGAAAAAAAGGGCTCTGATCTGAAAAAAAGATTTCCATTAATTTTCAATACGTTAAAAGACAAATTTAACATTGACATGTCAAAAGACTTTATACCGGTAATACCGGCGGCTCATTATTTATGCGGGGGCGTTTTGGTAAATCATAACGCAGAAACAGACCTTAAAAGACTTTATGCCGCGGGCGAAACGGCTTCGACCGGCGTACACGGCGCCAACAGATTGGCTTCAAATTCTCTTCTTGAAGGACTTGTCTTTTCTCACCGGGCCGTAATGCATTCTCTGACAATTAAAGAAAAGCTTCAATTAGAGGATATCAAAGAAAATATTCCCGAATGGAACAAAACCGGCGCCGAAAACCTGGATGAATGGATTTTAATTCGTCATGACTGGAAAGAAATTCAAGATATAATGTGGGATTATGTCGGAATTGTCAGATCAACGGTTCGTCTTGAAAGGGCCTTAAACAGAATTGATGCCATTTATCGAGAAATCCGAAAATTTTACGATAAAACAATAATCACAAGACCGCTTCTTGAGTTAAGAAACATTGCTCTGACGGCCCAAATAATTATTCGCTCATGTTTAGAGAGAAAAGAAAGCCGCGGGCTTCATTTTTCGACGAATTTTCCCGAAAATACAAAACCGTCTCGTCATGATACAATTATAGAGCCCATGCTTTATAAAGAGAGCTTAAAAAAAACAAAAAGAAATTGACCGTTTATCTAATAAAAATACTTAGACTTAAGTAATAATTATGAAACCAGAAATTCACCCTGAATATACAGATACTGAAATTGTATGCATATGCGGAGCAAAGTATAAAACCAGAAGCACAGTAAAAGATTTGCATATAGAAATATGTTCGGCATGTCACCCTTTTTATACCGGCCAGCAGAAGCTAGTAGATACAGCTGGCAGGGTTGATAAGTTTAAGAAAAAATATAAAATGAAATAATATTTTTATTATTTATTGATTTAAAATAATAAACTCAACGCGCCTGTTTTTACTTCTTTTTTCGACAGTAGAATTATCAACAATAGGTTCTTTAGAGCCTAAGCCTTCATAACTGATATTTTCGGGACTAAAATCTGAATTTTCGATTAAGTAATCGGCCACCTTCTTGGCTCGCTTCTCTGACAAATTTTTATTATATGTCTCATCGCCTATATTATCGGTATGACCGCGAATTAAGAAATTTAAATGAGAATAATTCTTAAGAATCGAAATTATATCAGAAAGAACGTCTTTACTTTCAGAGGTCAGTTTGCTTGAATCGAAACCGAAAAGAATATCGGGCAATTGTATGATAATTCCTTTTTCATTTTCTTTCACTACAGGTTTTTCTTCTAAATTTAGAGATTCTATTTTTGCATTAAGCTCGTTTTTTATTTTTGTCTTTTCCGCCGATTTTAAACTTTTTATTTTTTTGTAAAAGCTTTTTATCTTATCTTTAATTTCGTAATTTTTCTTATTTTTATCTTCTACTAAAATTGTATATTCTTCTTGCATGGCGTAAGGGATGCTTTCTTTTTCGTCCCACAGCAATACCGCCTGAACATATCCGAACATTTTTTTTACAGACACTTGTCTCTCTTTTGAACTTGATTCATAATTAATCTGGTAATTAAACGATATCTTATGCACAATTTTTAATCCTTCGTCGGTGTTGATTCGAAGTTTTCCCTGATATTCATATTCTATCGATAACGGAATTTGAATAAAAACGCCAAAGTCTTCAACTAAAACCGCTGGCATCGCCCACCTGTACCCTTTAGACATTTTATTTTGAGCATCTGCGGGATCTTTATTTTCGGGAAAAGTTGGAATACCGCGTATATTTGGCATAAAATATTCTGGGCTCACTTTTGTTGAACCTCTTGGCTCGAGAAAAAAATTCGAAAAATATGAGATATCTTCTTTATAAACAGGTTTATTTTTAGACTCTTGCTTTAAGCGGCTGAAAAAACTTCCCTGCATTAAATAACCGTTTTGAGTATCTATATTTTTTGTTTCTAAAAGAACCCTGTAAAATAAATCGCGATCTACCTGATTCTTTTCTTCTTTAATATATTGCTTTGAATACTTTTTAATTTCAAGAATATCGCCTGTTTCAAATCTCCAGCGCAATATTTTATCGCCTGTTTCTTTGAAAATATCGAATTCTTTCTCGGTCTGATGCTCTGTTTCTTCATCTTTAGAAAGACTTTGAGCGTTAAGAGCGGTTATATAAGATAAAAAGACTAAAAAAACAATATAATTTTTTAACATGTTTGTATTATGCAAAACGCTGGCCAAATTTGCCAAAGGAATGGACGCGATTTCTCTTATTCACTTTGCAAATCATACCCGCGTCCGATTATAATGTAGAATATAAAAATATCGGCTTATTGTCAAGATTTATCCCCTTACATATATTACGTCAAGGGAAGATATTTATGTCGCGATTTTAAACCGCCTTTAATTCTTTCAGTTCATCTAGAATCATTTCAACAATCTTATTCGCTCCGTCTTCAAGTTCTTCTGAGTATTCCATACCCCATGCCTTTATCTCTTTGGGCACGATGCCGAAAATAATTGTCTGAAATTCAATGCCCCTTAACTGCACCAGCGTAAGGGTTTCAAAAAGACCGATTTCATGGGGAGATACTTTATTGGGAAACTTATAGGGTATATCATTGAGCGAAAATCGGTAAACGCTACCGGGTATATCATCGGTTAAAATGGCGTCAACCACAATGACCAGATCAAAACCCTCTTCGAGTTTTCCGGTCAGATACATACCCAGCGTTCCGCCGTCTAAGACTTCAACATTTTTGGGAAATTCATACTCTGCCTGAAGTTTTCTGATTATATGAACGCCGATGCCTTCGTCTTTTAATAAAATATTGCCGACGCCCAGAATCAATATTTTCATCAGGCTTTACCAAGAATCATTTTCTTAAATCGTTTTAAGCCCTCTACAAAAACCATGTAAAGATGAACCATTGTAAAGAATACAAACATCCATGCTATAAGATAATGCAGATACCTCACCCACTGGAGCCCGCCTAAGACAGCGCTTAAACCCATGAAAGTTTCGGGCCAGTATAAAAAAAACCCTAAAACGATTTGCATTCCCGAAATAATAAATACGCTGGTATAAGTAAGCTTCTGCAGCTCTCCATATTCTTTTCTGTCTCCCGTAACAGATATGGGTTCAGAATCTTCTATAAATAAATAATATTTTATGCTTTGTATAAGCTCTCTTCTATTTTTTATGGGATGCGGCATAGAGGTTTTATACGTACCAAGAACATAAAATCTATACGTGTGCCAGAGGCCTATATATAAGAAAAACCATCCGAAGAAAAAGTGAAAAACTCTGGCGTTTCCCATTGCCCCGAAAATATTAAAACTTGCCGAATGAATCTGAAAACCGCTTAAAAGAAGTATGATCATATTTATGATATGACCCATATGAAATACTCTTTCAAAAAAATCAAAAGCAGGTTTCTGGTTTGTTTGTGAACTCATCTTAAACCTCCTTTATTAAGCCACCTTAAACTTATGAATCTCATTTGTCTGCGGATCAATCACATGCACCGCGCATGCAAGACAAGGGTCAAAAGAGTGGATGGTTCTTAAAATTTCAAGCGGTCTTTTCGCGTCGGCAACAGGAGTTCCTATCAACGATTCTTCAAAAGGGCCTCGTTTGCCTGCATTATCTCTCGGCGAACCATTCCATGTGGTCGGCACCACCATTTGGTAATTTTCGATTTTCTTATTCTTAATTTCTATCCAATGACCTAAAGCCCCGCGCGGAGCTTCTGTCGTGCCGTACCCGAAACCTGAATCGGGAATTTCAATCGGATTTGCCGTATCGACATTGCCTTTTGAAATATTGCCAATCAGCTCATCTATCCATTTTTCCATTTCTTTACCGATAAATACCGTCTCAAGAGCTCTTGCGGCTGTTCTTCCTAAAGTTGAGAATAGAGCCGTAGCCGGAGCGCCAAGCGTCTTAAGCGTACTATTTACAAGGTTTTGAACGTCTTTATTGCCGCGAACATAGGCTACAAGCACTCTGGCAAGGGGACCTACTTCCATTACTTGATCTTCATATCTAGGGCTTTTTAACCATGAGTATTTTTCATTTTTATCGAGGTCAATTCCCTTAAAGTCGTTCAAACCGGTATATTTAGGATCGGTCTTGCCATCTTTTGGATGCTTTGCCTCTGCCCCGTCATACCATGAATGTTTCACATGCTCGGCAACTTTCGCGGTATCTGCGTCAAATACCTTTGACAAATCGTGATTTAATATTACCCCGTCAGGAAAAGTCTGGTTTTTGGTATGGTGTTTTGTATCTTGAGGAAAAAGCCCCCACGCAAGATAATTTCCGTGGCCCGCTCCTATACCGCCCCAGTCAAGATAAGCCGGAGCTACCGCCAGAACATCGGGTATGTATACATTTTCAATAAAGCTCATGATCTCCTGCATTAAATACTTAAAACTCGCTATATGATCAACATCAAGAATGCCGCCTACCGTAACCCCTCCTGGAATCACGCTTTGTATATGCGGATTTTTACCTCCGAAAATCGCCTGAAGCTGAGCGGATTTTTTCTGCAGTTCAAGAGCGTCAAGATAGTGCGATACGGCCATTAAATTCGCCTCAGGAGGCAGCTTATAAGCCGGATGTCCCCAGTAACCGTTGGCAAAAGGGCCTAGCTGGCCCGAATCGACAAATTTCTTAAGTCTTGTTTTTACCTTTTTAAAATGATTTACCGAATCTTTCGGCGAATTGTTATGATTGGCCGCGAAAGCCGCCGTTTTTTTAGGGTCGGCGCTTAAAGCCGAGACAACGTCTACCCAGTCAAGGGCGTGTAGATGATAAAAATGTACGGGATGATCATGCAGATACTGCGCGCCCATGATTAAATTTCTGATGATTCTTGCGTTTTCGGGTATTTCAACGCCAAAAGCGTGATCAAGACACTTAACCGAAGCTATCGCGTGAACCGAAGTGCAAACCCCGCAGGCTCTCTGGGTAATATACCACGCGTCTCTCGGGTCTCTGCCTCTCATAAAAACTTCAAAACCGCGAAAAAGCGTGCCTGAAGAGTAGGCGTCTTTTACCTTTCCGTTTTCAACTTCTACTTCAATTCTTAAATGCCCCTCTATTCTTGTTATGGGGTCTATTATTACTCTTGCCATGTTTTACTCCTTTATTCCCTCTATTATTCTTTTGTATCTTCTTCATCGCCTTTGCCAAGGCGGCCCTTTTTCGCTTTTATGGCCGCGTGAACGGCAATGCCGGCTGCAGTGGCCCCCCCGACAACTGCGGCCACTTTATCGGCGCTTACGCTGCCAAATGGCGTTCTATCGGGAAGTCTCTCATAAAAAGGCGTCATTGTATCCCAGAAGTTTCTTTCTGAACACCCGTTGCATCCGTGACCGGCGCCAATGGGCCAGTTTGTACCGTCGTTCCATAAAACTTTGGAACAGTTATGGTAAGTCTCTGGACCCTTGCACCCTACTTTATATAGGCACCATTTTTTTCTATCGCCATCATCGCCGAACCGCTCGACAAACTCGCCGTTTTCAAAGTGGGTTCTTCTGGGGCAGTGATCATGAATTTTTTCTCCGTAAGCAAAGAGCGGTCTTCTGTCATGATCTAAGGCCGGCAGTTTACCAAATAGAAGAAAATGAACAATGGTCGCCACCGAATTTTTCACGTTATGCGGACATCCGGGCAGGTGAACAAATTTTTCTTTCGGCAGACCGGTGGCCTCTTGCACGCCCTTTGCGCCGGTCGGGTTTGGAGCTTGCGCCTGAACGCCGCCAAATGAAGAACAGGTACCCACACAAAGCACGGCCATAGCGTCTTTGCAGACTTCGGTGGCCAACTCAAGACCGGTTTTGCTGCCTATGGTAAGATATATACCGTTATCTTTTGTCGGCACCGCCCCTTCGGCAATAACAATATATTTGCCTTTATTTTCATGAATAGAGTCTTCAAGGGATTTATGGGCCGCGTCGCCTGAAGGCGCCATGATAGTTTCGTGATAATCAACCGAAACAACATCTAGTACAATATCAGTTATGTTGGGATTGCTCGCTCTTATGAAAGATTCGGTATCTCCTGTACATTCGGCAAAGTGCATCCAGATTACCGGAGGACGTTTGGCCGCTTTTTGAATTTCACGAGCTATTATTTGAGTGTATGAAGCCGGCAGACCTAAAGTCGCCGCCGTAACAGCGCAAAACCTGATAAAATCTTTTCTTGGTATCTCTTTTTTACCAAGTTCTATAATCTGATTTTTTAATGACATAAATTATCTCCTTTTTCTTCTACCCAAGGTTGAAACCTTTTATGCAAGATAGTTCAAGATATTCTATGTTCGGTTTTCGAATTGAAAGTCAGGTTTTTCCCTTAACCCACCCTAGATTGATATTAAATATTCATGATAAACTTGGCAACTATTTTTTTCATTTTAATCAACCTGCCTTATGACCTTTATCGCGTCAAAACTGTCGCCTACGGTAATATAAATATAATGCTTGCCTTGCTTATCAAGCGAAGAACTCGAAAAAAGATACTTATAGGCAATAGGATCTGATAGGCCCGCTTTATCTTGTATGGTAAAATCGGTTTCGCCGTTTCCTGAGTTATCGACATCTATTTCTGTTACCGCCGTATTTGATTTGTAAATAATAACTCCGTCGGCCACATTATCGAAACCTAAATAAAGGGAATCTTTATTTACTTGAAACAGGCCTATCGATATATTATTAACTCCTCCTGTAGATGCGTCTATGAAACTATTTGAATCAGCGACCTTAAACCATCCCGCTGAAGTATTGCAGACCGATGTACACTTCCACAATTGCGCCCCTGAAGAAGTTGTACCGCCCGATACGCTGGTTATATTTCTGGCAATATAAAGAGCGTTGTTCCACTTTTGAATAAATGGAACCCCTTTTTCGCCGGGACGAATTTTCTCAAGAGAAGGCAGAACCAGCGTGTAAGGGTTTACAGGGTCTTTGGCCGACCATGCAAAGACCTTTGTCCATGTTCCTGTTGTATTGGGTTCGTCGCCGTTTGCTGAAATATCCCAGGCGTATAAAGCGCCGTTATTGGCCATATAAAAATGAGAATTCGCGTTTATGGTTCCCGCTGGAACATAAGCCATACTGTCAACGCCTACAATAGAGGGCGTGTTTTTCAGGTTGTTGCCTCCCTTGCCAAAATCAGCCAATGTTCGAACGCTTAAATCTGAAGCGGCCCCGCATGTCAGCACGCCTCCCGAATTTATAAGCTTTTGCCGAACCAGTATCGGAGCCTGGGTCCCCTGATTGCTTGACAAACCGGCATAGTAGCTGTCTCCAAGAGCAAAGGCGGTCTGTACGCTTTTGGTGTTGGCCCCGCCCGTAGCCGAGAAGGCGCATCCTGTCCAGTTAAGAGTAGTATCAATATCATTGGTAAAATAGGTATGCCCTACTCCGTCTTTTAAAGGACCCACCATTAAAATTTCAAAATCTTCGCCGCCTGCGCTGATGGTACCCGAATTAAAGCCTACGATACCTCTCTCTCCGTTAGGGCCAAGGTCTACATTACAAACCGAAGGAGAAGTTCCAAAACCGAATGTTCCGGTGCCTGCGCATACCGATCCCCCCGCTAAAAAGATAGTCATTATTGGAGAGCTTCCGTCGGCCTCAAATCTAAATGCTCCTGAATTTTCGTCGTTGGGCCCAAGATAAATTCTCTTTTGATAGTTAAAGGCAAAAGAGAAACTGGTTCCATCGGCAAACGGGTCAACGAATAGAGAACCTTCGCCAAGATCGTCAATAATCGTACCGTTCCCTTGAAAAGTGGCCCTGTTTTCGGGCGCGGGAGACAGATTATTTCCGGCGATATCCTGAGGTATGTAAGCAACGCCGTTATTAGCGTAAGGGGTCACTGTATAAAAACTGCCGTATTGCACGTCATTATGCGTTAAAATGAAAACCGAAGGGTCAGATGTTACAGAGACCGAAAGCACCGTTCCTAAAGACGGCGTCAGGGTGTATAGGGCCTGCGAACCGGGTACAGTTGTGTCGACATCAACAACGCAGGTAGCGCCTGATACAAAGGCCGCGCTGCATTCGGCGCTTCCTAGTTGATCGCCTAATCTCATAGGTTCGCTGAAAGTAAGCTGAACCGATGTCGATGAAAGCGATAAAGCCTGAATAAGTCTTGGCAAAGTGGTATCTAGCGAACCCGTTCCTATGGTAGTCGCTTCATTTGGCGCCGAGACAGGTTCAATTTGATTGGCATTGTATATGTTATTCGAGGCGAATATTTTATAAACAGTATCTGAGCACTGGGGGTCTGTTTCAAGATCATAGATTGTATTCGACACGGCTCGAACAGAATGAGGCACCGCGTTTATCGCTGAACAACTTCCCGCGCTGTCAACAGACAAGATATAATTTGACGCTGTTGTCGCGCTGACCGATTCCATCGGCTCTGAAAAAACCAGCCTTAACCAGTATGTTAACCCTATTGTATCATAATAAGAACTCGCGGTTAATAGATAAGGCGCCGTGGTTTCTACAATTGTGTACCAGACCCCGCCTGACATGTTATTTCCCGCGGCGTCAAAGATTTCGCCGGCGGCCGCGCCAATTTGATCGTTTTGTATATCTGATAGAACAAACAAATTATTGGTTAAAAGCCTGACAAAGCCATCGTCTGCCCCGCAGTTGTCAAAATCTAAAGATGCAACTAAAGAAGCCCCTCCAGTATTTATATCATTATAGGCAAAATCGCCCGCGTTTAACTGCCCTCCCGAGCCGCAGGCCGGCATACCCGTATCGCTCCATACATTTTCGCTGAACCATACAAATAACAGGCGATCGTCTTCTTTCGCCGCCGCCATCGTCACAATGGGCACCGCGGCGTCTTTTTCAGAAACATCAGCCGTTAATAGCTGCGCTTTTGTGCTGTCAAGACAGTCTAAAGGACTCGTATTTATGTAGCAGTTATCAGTCGCGTCGCGCAGCCCGGCTGCTCCGGGTGTAGCGGTCAAGTCTGGTTTTGCGCCGGTATCATAGTCGGAACTTTCAGAAAAAGTTAACCATATTATATTATCTATAGGATCTGCATTAAGACTATCTGATGTATCAAGAGCGACATTGTTATAACCGGCCACCTGCCAAACCGTAGTTACATTATTAATCTGGTTATTGGCCACATAACCGGGAAATGTTGTTTCATCGACAACTTTATCAAAAGTAATTTTTACGTGATCGATAAATCCGTTTGAATCAAGGTCGCGATATTCGGCCGAGATAACCACGGGCCCCTTTGCCCCGCCGTCAAATGTTCCCACGATCGCCGGCGGCGATAATACATCAGCTGTATCTTGCGGTAAGTTACCCGCTAAATCTGATACTGTTGAACCTATCGCTTTTATTGTATCGCCGTCGTAAACGGTAGGCAAATCTGACGCGAATGTAACCGTTAAAGTATCGTTTGTATAGCTTGTGTTACCCCATACGACAGAGGCAATATCAGAGGCTGTTCCAAAATCATGAGTATTGTTTAATAGAAAAATTGTATCTAAATCAACGCCGCTTAAATTGGGCGCGTTTGTGCTTTCAGAATAACGTATTTCAAGTTTATCATTGGCGCCTGCAGAACCGTCAATACCTCCGTCATAATGAGAAGCCAGAGAATACCATACATAAGGCTTTGCAGTGTCGGTTTCTATGATATCGGTACTTAAAATATTTCCCGTATTGTAATACAGCTTGCCAATGCCGCTTACGGCTGTCACCGTAGCAAAAGAGGTAGTCAGCTCAGGTAGAACTCCTGTATTTACTGAAGTTGATTCACTGTATTTCACGTAGACCACATTGTCATTTGGCGTATCAGTATCGCATATAGCGTTTAAAGCCGTACCGTGGTCAAGGCGAACTCCTGCATGAGAAGCAATGAGCCATTTTGAAGTAACCGCGCCCTCGGCATTTGCGAGATAACCGTCAAAGGTTGAATCTGTGACCGGTTCAGAAAAAGTAATTCTATAATGGTCAAGAAGACCGTTTACCGGATCGCAGTCAAGGGTTTCGGCTGAAACTACGGTCAGCGTCACGTCGTCGTTATTTATGGTTAAAATTCCCGTTGCGTCAACTATGGCAGCGTTCGCAGAAACATTCGATAACGTTATAATAACGGTTTCGTTTGTCTCTCCTAAAGTATCGCCGTAAACGGTAATATTAAACGTTTTAGACCCCGTTTCGCCAGGCGCCCACGTAAGTGTACCGCTTGCCGCTGTATAATCGCTTAAGACCGCGGTTCCGTTTGAAGCGGCATAATCAACGGTCACAGAAGAGCCGGCGTCAACGCCCGCCATGTTCACTGTAATTACCGCCTGAGACGATCCTGAATTTCCCTCAACAATAAAAGCGTCTAACACTGAAAGAGTCGGCGAGCCGTCGTCGTCTGTTATCGTGGCCGTATGCGAAGAAATCGCGCCTAAAGAGGCGTTTACAAAATTATTCAAACCGAATATGATTGTTTCATCGCCCTCGATATCGGTATCGGCTGAAACAATGTAGCTCGCGGCAAGGCTGGTTACGCCCGGCGTAAACGTTAAAGTCGTCGGAGAGGTAAAAGTATAGTCGGTTCCGCTTGCCGCCGTGCCGCCTGTTTGTGTGACATCGACATTGACGGTTTTGCCCGAAACGGCCGAAAGATTTACGGTTACGTTTTGCGCCCCCGCGCTTTCGTCAAGAGTGGCGCTTGAAGAGGCCGCAAAAAAAACATTGGGGGCCGCGTCATCGTCTGTTATTGTGTATGTATAAACCATATTTGTATCAAGAGCAACACAACTTGCTCCGTTTATAATATCTAAAGTAATCATGATGGTTTCGTCATTTTCATCTGTAGCGTCATTATTTATAGTAATGGGAATATTTCCGGTTAAACTTCCCGGCGGTATAACAAGCGGACTTGCTGGAATCGTAAAGTCTGCTACGGCCGCCGCTGTACCCCCTGTGACGCTGTAACAAACTTCCGTAGAACTTGCCGATGTTGAAGATAATTCGACCGGTATATTTAAGGCAGTAATATTTTCTATATTTGATGAAGATACCGGCGCTGAAAACTGCACAGTTAAAGGCGTTGTGTTTATAACAATCTCGCTGCCATCGGCAATATTAACAACCGGCAAAGCGAGATTTGCGTTATTTAAGGCTTCATCCTGAAGCGTACCGGCGCCAAGAGCCACAGAATTTGCTGTTAAATCGGCTGAAGTATCGTTTGTCATAACGGTATATGTTCCGGTTAATATTGTCGCCGGATAAGACACCGCTGAAATAGAAACAGTTCTGTCAGTTGTACCGGTTTCAAGCGTTACATTGAGCGGGCCGGTTACCAGCGTCACAGGTTCGCTCATGGAAACCGTAATATTTATAATGGCCGATAATCCGTAAGTTCCATCAGCCGTTGAAGATGTAATGCTGTTTATAACGGGAACGGTTGTATCAACAATAATATCTTTATTAAACCCCAGCGATCCGGCTTCTCCTAGTGGGGGCAGAGTTAGGTTCGCAGATGCACCGCCACCGCTTTTTACGATTGTACCGCCCGTAAGAGAATTAGTGGCACTGTAATCTAAATCAGAAGAATTTTGTCCCGCTCCCACGGTATAATCAAAAGTCAGTGTTGTCGTTCCTGTACCCCCAGAATAAGAAGCGCTGCCTGCAGAATTTAAAGCCAGAACGGGGGTACCCGTAACATCGACTACTTCTGAAAAAGTCACATTTACAGATATGAATGAGCCTGCCTTGTAATAACCATCAGAAGCGATTGAAGTAACATTGGTTATGGCGGGTACAGCAGTATCAATGACGATGGCGCTGCCCGTGGCTATCTTTATTAGAGGTAGTGTCAAATCTGCGCTATTGCCGGCGGCATCCTGCAAAGTACCAGAACTTAAAGAAATTGCTGTAGAATCTAAGTCGCCAGAGCTATCCCCAGCTAATACTGTATAAGTACCTGTCAATACGGCAGCGGGATATGAACCGGCAGTTATCGAAACAACCGCGCCTGTATCAAGCGTAACGTCCAGAGTTCCCCCCGACAACGTAACAGGCTCGCTCATGGTAACGGTAACATTGATATTCGACCCGGCCCCGTAAGAGGCGCTGGGCGTTGTAGATGTAATACTGCTGATTACCGGGGCCGTTGTGTCTATTATAATATCTTTGGCCGTAGAAAGAGAACCCGCCCCTGTAAGCGGCGGCAAAGTCAGGTTTGCGTTATTAGCAGCCCCTGTAGATTTTTTGATGGTAGAACCGCCGGACAGCGAAAGTGGTGGCGGATTAGGTGGTTCAGGAGCCGCATAACTTAAATCTCCTGTGGTATCGCCGACGTTTACCGTATAGTCAAAAGTTAGAGAATTTGTACCCGAACCCGATGCGTAATTTACCGTTGCGCCGGTGTTAAGCTTAAGGGCGGGCACACTGGTTACATCTACGGCATGAGAGAAGTTAACCTGAATAGAGACGATATCGCCTTCTTTATAAGAACCGTTAGGCGTTACAGAAGTAACGCTGCTTATTACGGGAACGATTCCGTCGATAACGATATTCTTATTGGCAGATAATGAATCAGTTTCGCCGGGGTTGGGCAATACGAGATTAGCGTTATTGCCGGCAACGTCTTTTATGAAAGAACCGGCTAAAGAAAGCGAATTATTGGCTTTGTAATCTAAATCTACCGATTGATGGTCTGTCTGAACTGTATATTTAAAAACTAAGGCCGATGTATGGCTGCCGGTAAAATAATCTATTATAGCGTCAGAGGCTCCGGTTTCAAGAGTTAATTTAGGTACGAGTCCTGAAATGATTACCGGTTCTGAAAAAACAACTTCTACATATACTATATTGCCCAGGCCATAAGTTGCGTCAGGCGTCAATGACGATGTCACCCAGTATACAGTGGGTAGAGTCGTATCAATCACAAAGTTTTTATTAAAATTTAACGAGCCGATTGTTCCCGGTATCGGCAAAGTTAAATCGACAGGATTTCCTGATATATCTGCAATCGTACTTGAGTTTAACGTAAGCGCCGCCGCTGAAGTATATTTAAGGCGGCTTGAGGTATCTCCCGTATTTACCGCATAGTTAAACTCAAGAGTATTGGTACCCGTTCCGCCAGAATAGATAATTGTACCGACATCAAGCCCAATAGCGGGAAACCCAAAAGTCGTATCGACGACCACTATTTGGTCGAAAATAATCTGAATGGGTATGCTCGTACCCGCTTTATATGCCCCGTCTATAGCCGTAGAGGTAACATTGGTTATAACTGCCGGAACATAATAGGTAACGCCGCTTAAATCAGTCGTTGTCGTTACCTGTATGCCCGCATTGCCGGCGGCGTCATTAAAATCAATTGTAAAAGGTATTACGCCCTCTGTTTCTGTACCGGTCATAATATATGTCGCCGTATATGGCCCTATTCCCGAAACTGCCGCTGTATTGCCCGCGATTGTGACAACAGGCGCGCCCGATAACGCTTCGCTTGCCGTTATATTTAGCGTTACGGTATCGCCTGTTCTTGCCGATGAGGCGCTGTAAACGTTATTCGAAGAGATTGTCACAACAGAAAGAACCGGCAAAATATTGTCGTTACTTTGAATTTCTATGGATGGGTCAAGCAATTCAAACGTATTGTTGTTACATCTAAAACTCCAAAGTATTGAAAGAAACGCTATAAAAAAATGAATGGTTGAGTTTTTTGTATTTCGTCTTTGTATATCAAAAATCTTCATTTTTCAAAACCTGCCTGAAATTTTAAATTAAAACATTGTTTTTTTATTTAAATCTTTTAATTATATATACGGCATATATTATATTTAAAAAACACATTATTGTTACAAATTTATAAACATATTTAGTATTTGTCAACAAACAGAGTATGTTTTTTGGGGAGATTCTTATCTTTCAATTCATTATAAAAAAAGAGTATACAAAGAAACAATATAAAAAACTAATGAAAATATTCTAAATTTTTACTGAGTCAATTTAAGCATTTTATGGAAACCTTAAACATTGAAAACATCTATCTTCTTGCGACAACAGCCTTCTCAGTAGGAATTTTGCACACAATTCTAGGGCCAGATCATTACCTGCCTTTCATATCGCTGTCTCTTTCTGAAAAATGGTCGCTAAGAAAAACGCTTTCTATCGCCATAATCTGCGGATTGGGGCATACTTTAGTTTCTGTCATCATCGGCTCTACAGGTTTTTTCATAGGCTCTTCGCTTGAATCGATTGAAACCATTGACGGCATAAGAGGCGATCTGGCCGCATGGCTTTTGGTCTCTTTCGGTTTTTTATATATGACATGGGGAATCAAAACCGCAATAAGCGGCAAGATTCATTCTCATGTTCATGCTCATGACAAAGGCATAAAACATTCTCACGAACATGACCATTTAGAAACAGATCATAAGCATGTTCATATTCAAGAAACAAAAAAATTCTCTTCATGGTTCATATTTATTGTTTTTATTTTAGGGCCCTGCGAAGCTTTAATTCCTTTAATTATGTATCCTGCTATTCAAAGCCAATATGGCGCGGTTTTATTAATATCTATAATTTTTTCGCTTTCAACGATTGGCACGATGCTTATATTAACAATCTTAGGATACAAAGGCGCCCAAAAATTTCAGTCAAAAAAGTTTGAAAAATATTCGCATTTTATCGCCGGGCTGATTATCTTTTTAGCGGGACTCGGTATCATTTTTGGTTTATAAATAAAAAAGAGAGATCTAAAAATATGTGCGAAGACTGCGGATGTTCAATTTCACAAACGAAATCTCATGTTCATGATCATGAGCGCGGCCATAACCATCCGCATGTTCATAAACATGTATCAGAAAATATAAATCTTACCGTTATCGCGAAAATCCTTGAAAAAAACAATCTAAAAGCCGAAGAGATTAGAGCATTTTTAGCCGAAAAAAATATTTTCTGCGTAAATCTAATGAGCTCTCCCGGCGGCGGCAAAACTTCGCTATTAGAAGAAACCGCAAAATTTCTCGGCAAAAAAATGAGCGTCATTGAAGGGGATCTTGAAACAAATAAAGACGCCGATAGAATTAAAAAGCATGGTATACAGGCATACCAGATAACCACGGGCCAGACCTGCCATTTAGACGCCGTCATGGTTAAACACGGTCTTTCTCATTTAAATCTTGAAAACATAGAATATCTTTTCATCGAAAACGTGGGCAATCTTGTATGCCCCGCAAGCTACGACGTAGGCTCGCATTTAAACGTCGCTTTGCTCTCGATACCCGAAGGCGACGACAAGGCGGCCAAATACCCCGTTATGATTCGAAAAGCCGACTGTGTTTTAATCTCAAAAACCGACCTTCTGCCGCATTTTGAATACAATATTGAAAACGTCAAAAAAGATATTGAAGCAATCAATCCGCATGCGCAAATTCTAAATATATCTATTAAAAATAAAGAGAGCATTAGCGGGTGGATTGATTTTCTGCAGACGAAAAAAAGCCCCTGAACGCATAGTTCGACAAGCTCACTACAGGCCTTCGAACACGAAGGCTAAACTTTACCCGCCACAGATTTTTATGCTCCCGAATTTTTCAAAAACTCTTTGGCGCTCATACCGGTTTCTTTGCGAAAGGCCCTAAAAAAAATCCGCAGCCGATGATACCCTGTTTTCATTTGGCCAACTTCCGCTTATAAAATACTGGTACCCTAAAGCGGCGACCATGCCGGCGTTATCGGTGCATAAAGCGGGCGACGGGGCGATAAATTCGGCTTTTTCTTTTTCGCATACTTTTTTTATTTTTTCTTTGAGAGTTTTATTCGCCATAACGCCTCCGGCTGCAATTACGTTTAATACCTGATAATTTCGAATTGCCCTTTTCAAATTTCTTGCGACAATCTCTATCGCCCGCTCTTGAAAATAATATGCCATGGCTTCTTTTGAATGCATATTTTCATTTTTTTGCAAATAATAAAGAAGGGCGGTCTTAATGCCGCTGAAAGAAAAATCAAGTTTTGACGCCGGCTGATCTTTTAATATTACGGGCAGCGGATTCATCGAGTCAACCCGCTCTTTTGATGAACCTTCTGACGCTAAAAAATCTGCCGCTTTCTTTTCAATATGCGGCCCGCCGGGATACGGCAAATTCAAAAGAGCCGCCGCTTTATCGTAGGCCTCGCCGCATGCGTCGTCTAAGGTATCTCCTATTTTTTTTATTTTAGAAAGGCCTTCGACAATATAAAAAGCCGAGTTGCCCCCTGAAAGCAAAAGCCCTATAAAAGGATATTTGATTTGATGCCCCTCTAAAACCGCAGCGTACAAATGCGCTTCAAGATGATGAATTGGTATGACAGGCGCTTTATAAAACAGGCCCAGGGCCATAGCTGTATTATAACCGACAAGAAGAGAACCGATTAACCCCGGACGCATTGTTACGGCAATATAAGAAACTTTTATTTTTTTTTCTGTTATAAAATCTGTAATTTCTTTTGTAAGATAAGGAATTTTTTCAAGATGGGCCCTGCCGGCTTTTTCTGGCACCACTCCGCCGTATTTTTTATGTATTTCAATTTGACTAAATAAGGGATTTTTTATGATCTCTGCCGCGTTTTTAATTAAAGAAACGCCGGTTTCATCGCAGCTTGATTCAATTCCTATTCCATAAGTATCCATAATAAAGACAGGTAATCATCAAATGAAACATTCTATATTGTCAACCCGATTTTTTAATATTTTTTCAAATCAGAACTTTATATTATATGCTAAAACTGTTAATCTCTTTTCTTCTTTCTGCGATTACGGGCAGTTCGATGATAAACCTTGCGCCCACAGGTTTTTTAATACCGTTTGAATTTTCATAGTTGTTTTCTGCCCATATTTTACCGCCATGACTTTCAACAAAGATTCTTGCGTTATATAACCCTACTCCATGACCCGGTTCGTTATTTTTATCGTTTGGCTGATAATAAAACCCGAAAATTTCTTTTATTATCTCTTCAGGTATGCCGCATCCTGTATCTTCAATGGTAAAATATATATTTTTATTTTTTCTCTCAATATCAATATTAATAAAACCCCCCTTAGGGGTATATTTCAAAGCGTTAGATAAAAGATTATTAAAAACATGAAATCTTAGTCTTTCGATATCCCATTTCACAATGGGCATTATATTTTTTTGATTTATACTTATAGTAATTTGTTTCGCCTTAGATTCTATTTCAAATGTTTGTATGACTTTTTGTATTTCGTCTTCAACATTAAATACTTCCTGAAAGTTTGGCTCTTCTTTGCCTGAGGCAATTTTGTATGTGGTTAAAATGTTATCGACAAGACGATACATCTGTCTGCCCGCGTTATGAATGTATTCAACCATTTCAATAGTTTCAGGCGAAATGTTTTTTTCTTTTAATTCTTCTGATAATATCTGAGAAAAACCAATAATACCATTTAATGGAGACTTTAAATCATGGCTCACCATTGAAAGTATTTCTTTTTCAAGAGAACGGTTTTTTTTATTATTTTGGGCCAATTTTGCCAATTCGTTATATCCCCGCTATATATGACATATTTTTAGTCTTTTTAAGGCGCACTTTTTTTATTTTATTTATCTTGACATTTTGATTAAACGCGTTTTTTTAACAGTCTCTTGCATAGCATAAACCATAAAAAGAAACAACCAGATACGGCGCGTCGCTATGACAAATTAAGCCGATATTATGACCTCATCGCCGGTTTTTTTGAACGAAGATATATAAGAAAAGGACTTCACCTTTTAAACGCGAAGCCTTCTGAAAACATTCTTGAAATTGGCTTCGGAACAGGATACGCTATAACGCAAATTGCCGAAGCGGCGGGCCCTAAAGGAAAAGTTTACGGTATTGATATTTCCAAAGGGATGTATCGCATTACCGAAAAAAAACTAAAAAAGCGAAATCTTTTAAATTCTGTTATACTAAGAAATGAAGATATCTTAAAAAGCAGACTTTCTAATAACTTCTTTGACGGAATTTTCACCAGTTTTACGCTTGAAATTTTTAACGACAATCATATTGAATCTGTTTTAAAAAAAGCTTACCATGCCTTAAAGAAAAACGGCAGAATATGCGTTGTCTGCGTTTCAAGCTCCAAAAAAGAAAAAATACCAATGAGAATTTACAGGTTCATTCATAACAGGCTTCCCAATTTTATCGATTGCAGACCGGTCGATATTCAAAAATTTATTAAAAAAGCCCGATTTCATATTGTCGCGAATAATTTTTTTTCTATCGCGGGAATAACCGCCGCGGCTATTCTCGCGAAGAAATAATTTAATAGGCGATTTTTACAACAATCGCCCCTCTGATATCGTTAAGATTATAATCTACAGCTTTATCGTCTGAATAAATACTTTTTATTTTTTCATACGCCTCTTTATCTCTTGCTTCGCCGCCGCCATGACAGCCAAGACATACAGGCGAATTAATGACTATCGGCGCCATGCCAAAATAAAAGTCGCCTTCTTTAAAATAAACGGGTTTTAATTCTTGTTTATTTTTTTGCGCTATCTCCCATTCTTTGAGAATCTCTTTTTGCTTTTCTGTCGCCATATTCTGAGGATTTCTAAGCTTTAATGAGGTTCTGCCTATTTTAATTGAAGATATCTTATATTCTTTTTTCATGTTTTCTTCAATTTGAGCGATAGACTGCGCCGTATGCTCTAAAGCATATTCGCTGCAAAACTGCACCGAATCTTTATAGCCGGCTTCTTTTACCTTGGCAAATAAAGTTTTTACCATCGGCGGAGCATACATTTTTGTCGCCTTCTTTGATATCTCTTCGGTAAGATTTATCTTCTCTTCATCTGACCCGCAAAATAAAGTTGAAGCCATCGCAAAAAAAATAATTATTATTATTTTTGCCTTTTTAGATACATTCGTTTTTTCTAATATTCTCATAACGATAATTATATTAACGTTTTGACTCATCGACAATTTTTTAATTTTTTATATTGAAATTTTGTTGCAGTTTTTTTTTGTTACCTTATTAAAATTTAAAAAAAATATTTTTATTAAATATTTTTAAGGAGACATCATGCCAAGAACAGTTGCACAAATTGAAAAAGATATAAAGACAAATCAGGCTTCGCAAGACAAATTAAAAACAGCTTTAAAAAAACTAAAAGAAGATCTTTCAAAAGCCAAAGCGGCAGAAAAAGAAAAGGCAAAAGCTGCCGGCGCTAAAAAACCCGCCAAAAAAGCAACCGCCAAGAAAAAATAATATTCTGTTCTAAAAATTATTTGATTATTAGAATAGCTCTTTCGATTTATTATGCTTGCTATTGATTATTCAGTATAAGATTTCGCAAGCATAATAAATACGATATCACATAAAGTTAAAACTTAGAAGAAAACAAGGTACTTTCTAAATTGCTGCGAGCAATTTTAAAGTCATTTAATTCGTCAAGTAAACCGCTTAAATCTTTTTTAACGTCGTCATAACGAGTATGAATATTAGAAAAAGAATTTTTAAGTCCCTCAATATCTGAGCTGAATTTTGAAAAATTCTTCTTAACGCTTACCGGTTTTTCCTGATTTATTTTTTCTGCAACCTGCACGCTCAACTCGTCAATATGATAGAAATTCTCGTCTGTTTTCTGCCGCTGATAAAGTTTTTCTTCAACGCGCTCGTTTTCTTCGGCCAATTTCTCAATAAAATTTGAAATTCTATCCCATTGCTCTTCAAGTTTTTTTTCTGAATCTTTTGATGCCATACTTCTATTTCGGTATTTTTTTAGAAAATTTAAGTTTTTTTATACAAGATCCTAAAAGAAACAAGCAAATTCAAACCACAAATGCAACAATTATTGAAGAAAAGACAGTATACTGGTATTCTAATAGAGTAAGAATTTGCTAAATTTTGTTAATCTTCGTCTGCGCCCATTGACCAGCCATATGCGTTTGACAGAGTACTGCCGCCGGTTGCCGGGTTATTAGACGTTCTTACGGCATTATACCAATCGTAGGTAATGTCGCTCCAGTACCGACCGCCATATTTGATATCAACATTCGTCGAGCCCATATTCGCTTCAGGCATTGCTGTTGTTGCCGTAGTATACGCTATAGAGGGATTAACATGAATATATGCAGATCTATACCCGCAGCCCGCAACTGAACAATAATAATAATCTGAAGCGCCGCATGTATAAGCGTTGTTATCGCCGTCATAGTTATATGAACATTGGCCGTCGGCATCATAATATACAGAATATCCTGACGGACCATATAGATCATTATTATAAGTATAATAAGGATCAGCATAGGCCCCGTCTTCATAAATGCTATACATTCCATATAATATATTATTGTAAAATCGAACACGCGAAACATTGCTGGTAGAAGTTCCATACATTCTCACGGCGGCCCCTATCCATGATTTGCTGGTATATGTATTGATAAAGGTATTATTAATTACATCTACCCAATTTGTACCTGTATAAAAGATTACCAAAGGATTTCTCATGTCGCACCTTATAATATTATTGTAAATATCGGGCCCGGTATTTGTTATATAAATTCCATAACCGTTTTCTATATCGATTAAGTTTGCCTCAATTTTTGAAGTACAACTGGAACAATAAATACCATAGGTTGAATAAGAAGACGTCGAATATTTTTCATAAATATAGTTATATTGAATTAAAGGGGAACCCCCGTTAATATAAATAGCTCTTCTATTGTTATATGTATATGTATAGATATTAATTCCCTGAACGGATGTCGAAGAAGTATAAGCCGAACCCGACATATAAATAGCATACCCGGTAGCTGCGCCGGTATATTTAAAATCTAAAATTGTCGCGGCGCTTCGTATTGTTCTGCCCGAATATGTAGAATTATAATTTCCTAAAAGAGAAATTCCCGCTACCATCTCTACCCCATATTGATCAGCAGTACCCGTAGTATATGTCCCTGATTGAACCGCCACAAAATGCCTGCCATTAGAATTGGCCCCGTTTACCCCATTTTGCATGGTGCCTGCGGGCGAATCGGGATCTGTGCCATAAGAGCTTGTACCGCCGGGTTTTACAAACGTATAATCGTTATTGTACACGTAAAAATATATATAACCTGAATCGGTATACTGACCCCGGTTATCATAAACTCTTACTTTTACGCCCACATATATAACCGACTGATATGTCGTAGAATCAAATGTACAGGTCATGGCCGGCGAATAGTAATATGTTCCGCTATAAGATGTAGAGTTGTTGGACCATTTACACGATGAAGTGCTTGTATAATAAGTATAACTTGCGATGCCTCCGTCATCTGAAGAACCGCCCACATAGACCATATACGAATTGCCGTTCGGGTCATAACTGCCGCCGTAATATTTGCTAATCGATGCCGTAGGCGCGTTATCGGCAACGCAATTTACGGTTACATTGGTTACATCGGTTGTTCCCATGATACCGCTGCCGTTAGATACCGAACATAACTGAAGAGGCCCAGAAGGATGTGTGCCTACGGTAACAGAATAACTTGCGCCCTCGGCAACCTGTGTCGCAAATTCGAAATAACCGTTTGCGCCTATCGATTTATTGTCGCCTCCGTTATTTTTAAGAACAAGCCCGCTTCCTGAAAGACCCGACACAATGCCCGCTACTTTATGTGTGGCCAAAGCGCAAACCACCGACACGTTAGTTACATTGGCTCCTGATATTATACCTGTATTATTAGAAGCGTTACAAAACCCCCCGCCGGCTACGCTTTCAACATTAATTATCCATGACGTACCGTCGTTAACAGGAAACGCATTAAAATTAAAGGCGCCTGTTGCCGATTTTACAAGCGTTGTATTATGGGCGCCCCCAATAAAACGCAATGTAACATTGCCCGATAAATTTCCCGTTATGTTACCGCTTACAGTATACTGGTTTGTAACACAGCTTACTGAAATAGCGCTAATATTGGCTCCCGATAAATTACCGCTGCCGTTTATTACAGAACAAACCTGACTCAACGATGTCGGATTTTGGCTTACCGTTACGATGTAATTTTTTAAATCTTCAATCTGGCTGGTAAAATTAAATGTGGTCGCTCCGTTTGGCATTTCAAGGGTTTCAGTAATTAAACCGCCATCTGCGCTTAAATCAAGTGTTAGACCGTTGCCGTTTAGACCCGCAATTGTACCGCCAACGGTAAACTGATTTGTTACACATGTTACCGAAACATCTAAGACGTCAATCGGGTTTCCTGTTTCGGGGTCGCCGTTATCATACTGGGGTACGGTACCCGTACCGTTTGATACTGAACAATTCTGGCTTGGGTTAGTTGGCTGTGTTTTTACGGTAACATCGTATGAACCCCCGTCAGGAATCACGGTACCAAAAGTAAAAGTTTCATCGCCTGCGACGTTTGTAATACTAATATCGTCGCCAAGATTATTTTGCAAAACAAGCCCCGAACCCGAATAACCGCCAACAGAGCCGCTGACGGAATATGTATTCGTAGAACAGTTAATTGAGACATTATCTATATTTTCTACGCCCATAACACCCTCGCCGTTACTGACGCTGCAGGTTTGCCCGCCTGGCTGGGTATTAATAGTCACTGCATAAGAAGAACCCACAGTAACGCCCGTTGTAAACGAAAATGTCGTTTCTGTATTGATGATTGCAGCAGTGGTCTCTGTGGGCGTTTCGTTAATTGCAAGAGTCAATTTTAATCCCGAATCTGAATATCCATTTATTGCGCCTCCGATAGTGTAAGTATCGTCAATACATGTTATAGTTAAATTTACGTCAGCCGAGCTTATCGTTCCCGTACCTGATGCAACGGTACATGATTGGGCCGCAGGGTTTTGATAAATAGATACGTTATATTGATAACCGTCAGGTACTCTCGTTATAAATGCAAATGTCGAGACGCCCGCCGTCATATTTAATGTTTCATTGGTTAAAAGAGTATTGTTTTGCAGTATAAGTCCGTCAGCGAGTCCTGAGCCTGTGCCTGTTGTGTCAAAACTGCCCGTTACAAGATAGGTATTAACGCAAGCGACTGCAACATCGGTTATATCAAGCAAATTAACGAGTCCGGTATTTCCCGTAAGGGTACAATACTGGTTTGCAGGATGCTGGTTAACGATAACGTTAAAATTTGCCCCGTTTGATATTCCAGTAAACTCAAAGGTCGTCTGTGTCGAATCAACATTCAATGTAATACCGTTTGTCTCTAAAATCAGGCCCCCCGCCGTTAACCCGGTAATGGATCCCGCAATTTTATATGTATTTACCGAACATGAAACAGAAATATTTTCTACGTTTTGTCCGTTTATGGCGCCTTTGCCGTTTGAAACGGTACATGTTTGATTAACCGGCTGTTTTAAGATAGAAACATTGTATTCTGTTAAATTGGCATGATCCGTTCCAAAAGTAAATATGCCGTTTTCGGTAAGCTCTAAATTATCTACACCGTTATTCTGCAAGGTAACCGAAAGCCCCGAGCCTAAACCGTTCAACGTACCACCAATCGTATATTTCGTATCGCTTAGCGGGTCGGTCGGGTTACTTATGGGTATATCAGCCTGAGAACAGGCGTATACAAACATACTCAGTATGAGTATAAAACCGGTATAATTTCTTCTGATTTCTTTTATTAATAGATTCTTATTTTTTTTCATTGCAGTTCTCCTAAAACAGTTTTTTTACTCCCAGATTATAAATATTTTCTTGAAAATTAGATTTATAGATGCGCCGTAGAATATTAAAATCGGGGAAAATTTCAGCTCTTGTTTTTAATTTTGAGTCAACATATTTCATTTGAGCGTATCTGCCGCCCGTAATTAAAATATCGGTCAAAACAATCGTAAAAACGCCAATACAAGCGTACGAGATATAGGCCCTCATTTTATTCGCGTCGTTAGCCGCGTTATAATTGTTGATATAATCATCTTCGGACGAACTTAGGGTACTTTCATACGCCTCAAGTTTTTTTGTATAATCAAAATGTGACCAGATAAAAGCTCCTCCAACGGCCGCCCATAAACCTAAATAGGCGTAACCGCGCTTCTGGTAGGCGTACAAATGCCCCCAACCTGGTATAAGAGCCGTTCGCCATAGCATACCGCCATATGTGACCGGCCCTGAGCCTACAATTCTAATCTTTTCAATCACTTTTTGCGGCAAAGGAGGAAGCTTATTTTTCATCTCTTGACTCATTTTATTGGCCAGATGTTCAATGGCCTCAAACATATTGCTGTCTATGTCGGTTCGCTCTGTTTTGCTTACCATCACTCTTTCGCTCGACACTTCGACCGCTTTCGATACCATCTGCATTTTACCGCCTACTACAGAAAAACTTCCTATAACGACAACGTCAGCCCTGGCCTTTTGACCAAACTCTACCGCGACGTCTTCGTCATATGCTTCTTCGATGTCGTATTTTTTTTCTTTCACCTGCTTTTGCCATAGATTTCTGTTCATCAATTCAAATGTTCCCGTATTTTGCAGCGGATCTAAGAACGCGTCGGGAATACTTACCGCTAAATAATTATACTTATCTTCTTTTTGCGTGTTTACAAAATCGAGAATAAGAACCCTTCTGTTTACCAGTTTTTCGGGATCTTTGACTTCTTTGCCGCTTAATTTTGCGACAAGAGACTCTGCCGCGTTAGGAAATTGTTTTTTGTTGACAATGGTAACTTCTTCGGCTTTTTCGTATTTTTGTTCGGCTACATCTAAAATTTTTGCGTTAATCGTATATTGACCAAACGCTTCTAAGATATTACCAACTAATATTTTTTCGCTTTCAAGCGCGTTTCCCAAATCGATAATACATTGATCTGTCATGCACGACCCTGAACCTACTGCTTGTTTTTTAGCCTGCATGTTCATCATATTTTCAATTTGATCGTTGCTTATGACGTCATAAATTCCTGTTTGAATAAGCGCCGTACGCACTTTTTCAGTAAGATAATCTGTTTCTTTTTTTGATACGCTTTTATCGTGAGAGAAAGGCAGAACAGCAATTCTTTTAGGGGCCTTATTTTCAGAAAAGCCGTGTGAAACTAATAAAGTTGAAAATATATAAAAAATAAAAACTTTTTTCATACCAAACTCCCCAAGAAAAAGTATTTAACTTAAAAATTATATCACATTATTTTGATATATATAATACATATCAATTTATATATCGACCATTTTTTTAGCCGCCTCATTTTGTCAATATTTTATAAAAAAGACTGATACAAACTGTTGTCATCGTTTTACAGATTTCTTATTGATAAAATCATTTTCCAGATAAATTCCTAAATTACCTGAGCCCATATCGGCCCTTTCATAAAATGAACTGTTTTTCTGATTTATGTTTTCTGCATTATCTTTTTTATTCTATCGATAATGTCTTTAATTAATACGTCGTCGGATTTATTTTCTTCACAGTATTCCAGAGCTTTTTTGGCGTCAGGGTTTGCGAAATCTTTTAAATTTAAAATACTTAACAACGCGGCATATACAACATCATTACTTTCGTCATTTTCTACAGCGCCTTTAAGCGCCGTGGTCGGCTTGCCTTTTTCTTCCATGCGACCTAACGCAATGGCTGCGGCAATTCTTACCTTTATGTTTTCGTTATTTGTTAAAGTTTCAATAAGCGCATCAATCGCTTCTTTAGCTACGGCCTTGCCTAAACCTTCGCACGCCTCAACGGCTTTTTTTTCATCGTCTGATTTCAAATCTTTAATATAATCTGCGTTTGCTTTTTGAGCCAAAACGGCCCCCGCAGCGAAAAAATAGATAATAAGTATAGAAATAAATTTCTTTGTGTTCATATCGCCCTCCGTACAACAATATGCTTACAATAATTCATGAGGGCAAGTATTTTTTTTCTTTTTCATGTATTTTGCTATTGCCAAAGCGCCTACCGAATCGCCCCAGACATTGACGGTTGTTCTAAATCTGTCTAAAAACCAGTCAATGCTTATTAAAAGCCCTATACCTTCAAGGGGCAGATTTACCGCCTTTAAGACAATGATCATGGTTACAAGACCGGCTTCGGGAATTCCCGCCGCGCCAATAGCCGCCAGATTTGCCGTAAAAAAAATGATTACCTGTTGAAAAATCGTCAAATCAATTCCGTATGCCTGAGCGATAAAGACGGCAGCAACCGCTTCATAAAGAGCGGTGCCGTCCATATTTACGGTGGCTCCCAGCGGCAAAACAAAACTCGAAACGCTTTTAGGAACATCTTCTTCTTCAGAAACGCTTTCAATGGTTACGGGCAAAGTCGCCGAAGAAGAAGCGGTTGAAAAAGCCGTACCCAAAGCCGGTAAAAGAGTCTTAAAATATTGAAACGGATTTTTTTTGCCGTAATAATGCAGTATTAAGGGCAAGGTAAATGCGGCATGAATGAAAAGGGCAATAATTACGGTAAGAGAATACAAGGCAACCTTTGAAAGCTCGACCCAAAAGGCATCGCCTGCTTTGCCGAATTTTGAGGCTACAATGGCAAAAATACCGATCGGAGCGCTCCATAAAAACCAATGCAAAATTTTCATCGTTAAGCGATTAAGGGTCTCTACTATTTTTATAACCTTGACCGCTTTTTTCTGAAACAACGAAAGAAGAACGCCTGCCGATAAAGAAATTAAAATCAATATAATGAACAAATTAGCCGAAATTCCCGCAAGTATATCGTTCATGGTAAATTCCGATTTTTGCAAAACCTTATCGGGTATTTCATTCTCAATCTGGGCAAAACCGAGACCCGGCTCTATAAGATTTACTAAAATTAAACCGGTTAGTACCGCCAGGGCCGTGGTTAAAAAATAATAAAAAAGCGTCGAACCTCCAAGGGGCCCTATCTGTCGAATGTCTTTTAACGAAGCGACGGCCGAAGTCAGCGAAAATAAAATAAGCGGAATCGCCAGAGCTTTTAATATATTTAAAAAGCCGTCTCCTATCCAGGATATTTTTTGAGCCTGAGCGCCGTAAAGCCATCCGAATAAAACGCCGCACAAGGCTGAAATCACAATGGCATACATTAAGATTAGATGATATTTTTTTGAAGTCATTTTTTATCTATGTTTAGAAAAGAAAACTTTAATAATGGCGCAACCGTTAAAATTTCAAAAGCAAACTTTGCCTCTGCCTTTATTCTTAGCCAGATAAAGTTTCTTATCGGCCCGTTCAAATACTTTTTGAAAATCGTCGTCTTTTTCAAATTCGGCGGCCCCGATACTGCAATTAAAAGAAAAAGAAGTTTTATTTGTCTGAACTTTTTGTTTTCGAATATCTTTTTGAATATTTTTTGCCAATCTTGCGGCGACTTCAAGGGAACAATCGTTTAATAACACGACAAACTCGTCTCCGCCGTAACGTATTATATAATCTGTTTTACGAATATGGGCCCTTAATACTTTCATGAAATTTTTCAATGTTTCATCGCCCGCCGCGTGCCCGTATTTATCGTTAATATTTTTAAATTTATCGAGATCAAAAATAAGAACTGAGCATTTTTCTTCTATCATATCGTCGATAAAATCGAGCAATTTACGGTTAAAGGCCTTTGTCAACGGATCTCTTAACGATTGCTTATATAAAAGGTCGGCTCTTTCTTTTTCTTTCAGCATTTTCAGATAAATATTTTGAATTTCATAAAAAATCAAAACGCCCGGAATAAAGCATATTAAAACCGCGCCGTAATTTAAGAATAACACATAATCTTCATAAAAAAAACATACTACGTCTTTAACAACAAAGGGGAGCGCAAATACAAAGCATAAAAATATTGGAAGCGATTTTTTTTTATTTGTTAAATTCTTGCCCGTGACATAAAATAAATTTAAAAAGAACAAGAAGAATAAAAAATTTGATTTCCTGTAAAAATTTGACAAACTATGCATATCGGCGGGAAGAACCAGAAATCCCGCAATCGACGCGGCAAATAATATAATGGTTATTTTCGCCGCAAGGTTTATCTTTTTCTCTAAGTATATACCGATACCCACAAGAGAGAATATGCCGGCCAAATAAAGAGAACTTAACGTTATTTTTTTCAGTATGGCATACCGAAACGGCAAAAATTCTATATATAAAAAATCGATAAAATAAACGGCGATAAAAACAAACGCCGCTCCGAAAGCGTAAAATCCGTTTTTTGATTTCAATAAATATTTTCTGATTATAATAATTAATATTCCCATGAAAAACATGAATCCTACGGCAAAAGATAAGCTGAGAGTATTTATGAGGTTAATTAGAAAGACATACTTAAATGCGGCGCCGCTTTCGGCAATAAATAAAGGCGCCAATAGCTCTGCTTTATAGAGACTTTTTATTTCAAGTCTAATATAATTTTTATCATTAACCTTTAACAATTGATTGTCAATATTGAAAGCTTTCGCAAGCGTGCGCATTGAAGATTGTCCCTTTCTCATATCGCCTTTGCCGCCGATAAATTTTTCGTTGATAAAGACTCTTGCGCCAAACCCTGAAGACTTTGGTATAACTAAGACAGGCTCGTCGTAATTTTTGTCGTAAATAAATTCCGCTTCTATGATTATACTGCCTAAATTTTCGTTTCTGTCATGTTCCGTAATGTAACTAAAAGGGATGTTGAGCGTCTTCTCGGCTTTATTATCTATTTTTAATTTCAAGTTTTCTTTTAGCTCTAAAGAATCTTCAGGCATATTGTAAATATTAGGGACAATATAAACCAGAATTACTGAAAATATTATTGTAAATATAATATAAGAGATTAGTTTTTGCTTTTGCGTCATATTTTTATAAATTAGGGTTAAATATAGTATTTTATCGCCTTAGAGAGCCAATTATTTTAAGTTATATTTAAAAAAATTGACAAAATATCTTTCTTTTTTTATATTTAACCATGCGATTTAACTGCATGGTTAAATCGCATGGTTAAATACTTCCAAAAAGGAATACACATTATAATGCACGAACCCGACGCCAAAGACAAAATTTTACTAGCGGCAAAACACGAATTCGCTTCAAAAGGTTTTGCGGGCGCAAGAATGAGCGGCATCGCCGAACGAGCGGGAGTAAACAAGGCCATGCTTCATTATTATTTTAACTCAAAAGAAAATCTTTATTCGCATACTCTGCAAAAGTTATTCAATATCAATCTTGAGGCAAATCAAGTAGACTTTGAAAATATAATAAACCGCCCTCTTTCTTTGTGGGAAAAGCTTTACTCGTCTATTTACATAATGATTAACGCCCAGATTAAATTTATAGATTCTGATTTTCATCAGATAATGGCGTGGGAGATGGCCGAAGGGAGAAAACATTTCACTAAGTTTGCAAAAAAATTTCTCATACCGAGACTAAAGACAATGGAGTCTCTCGTTAAAGAAGGCGTAAACCAGGGAATTTTTGCAACCGAAAATTCTTTTATTTTTGTAATTGATATACTTTCTCTTGTTTTATTTTACACTATTAACCGGCCGTTTTACGCAGAGACAGATTTGTACGATAACCTTTACGGAAAAGATCCTCAACAAACTTTGATAAATTTTATAATGAATCATTTTTCAAAGGCGCTGGCTCCTAAGATGTCTGATAACGAAAATTTCAATGTTTCTCAACAGCTTACCGAAAATCTTGAAAATCTACTTAAAAAAACTCAAATCAAAGGGGCCTCTTCATGAAAAACTTATACTCAATAAATACTATAATATTACTTATATTATTCTCAGCAAACGCGGCTTTATACCCTGTTTCAAAAGAAAAACAAACAATTACCGTTTCGGGACATACCCTGGATATCAAAGAAGCCATAAAGCTCGTGCTTCAAAACAACTTGAACCTACGGGCGGCAAAATATGATGTTATTATGTCAGATACCGCGCCCGAAGCATATCAAAAAAAATACGCTCCCGTATTAGAAGCCGAAGCGGGCTATCAAAAGCAAAAAATGCCCGCCTCAGGGAACACTGTTTTCAGCGGAGATACGTTTTTCCAGTGGCAGATATCTACCTCAATATCAAAATTATTTTCTACGGGAACCATGGTTTCAGCCGGAATAAAAGAAAACTGGGCAGATTCAAACGACGAAGAATTTGGCGACCCTGCGATGGGTTTTTATAAACCCGAAGACCCGGCTCTTCATAAGCCGTCGCTCTTTTTTTCAATAAGGCAGGAACTCTTAAAAAACTCTTTCGGCTATTCAGAGCAAAAAATGCGCGAAATTCTTGAAAATAGGGCAGAAATGCAAAAAGAAGCCCTGTTAAGCCAATTAGCGACCCTGGTTGTAGGCGCCTTGGTCGACTATTGGCAGGTATCCATTCAAAAGTCGGCGTTAAAAAACGCCAGGTTACAGCTTGAATCGACAAAAAATATAAGAAATATCATTACGCGAAATTCACGACTGGGGCTCGCAGAAAAATTTGATTTAAACCAGTATAATTCTTTAGTATCTGCAGCCGAAAGCCGTGTTTTTCTCGCCGAACAAATGCATAAAGAAGCCCTGAGAAAACTTCTTAGAACCGTTAATCTGCCGCCTGAAACAGAAATATCGGGCGTAACAAATTTAACGTATACTCTGCCCGATATTCTATCTATTGAAAACTCTCTTGAAGCGGCGTATAAAAAACGGGCCGATTACAAAAATGCTGAACGAGAAATTCAAACAGCCAAACTCGAACAGGCAATGCATGAAAACAACGCCCTGCCCTCCGTTTCGGCAAATTTTTCTATCTCAACCGCCGGTCAAGACGAGGACTTTTCAAGCGCTATCGGCTCTTCGCTAAAGGCCGAATATCCGGCATGGCAGGCCTCTTTAAAAATGTCGTACCCTCTCTGGGATAAAGAATTAAAAACGAATTCAAGAAACGCGGCCTTAAAACTAAAACAAAGCAAGATAAGGCACGAACAGCTTACCGTTGAAATTCGCGACGATGTTTTAAGCAAGCTTGAACGGGTAAAATTACAGTATAAAGTATTGAACAAAATAATAAATGTAAGAGAAGAGTCTGAAAAATATTATGACTTATTGCTAAAAAAAACAAAGCAGGGACGCTTTAATTCTATAGCCTTAAAAAACGCCTTAGACAGTATCTTTAACGCAAAACAGCAGGAACTCGAAGCACTGGTTCAGTATAATGTCTCTTTATTACAGTTTGATTTAGCGAAAAACGAAATTTTTGAAAAATATGAAATAAATATAGAAGAACTTATTTCAAAGGTAGAATAATGCAAAAAATCATAGAATTTTTTATTCATAGAAGCACGTTTGGCAATATCATAACGGGGGCCGTAATCATAGGCGGTCTTATCGCCGGTTTCTCGATGCAAAGAGAGGCCTTTCCGCGGGCAGATTTTGATATTGTGTTTATACAGACTGTTTATCTTGGCGCCTCGCCGCAGGAAGTTGAAAAACTTGTTACGATACCTATAGAACGCGAAGTAAAAAGCATCGACGGTATAAAAGAACTGGGATCAACGTCTCTAGAAAGCCGAAGCGCGGTTGTTGTTCAATTAGAAGCCGAGTTAAAAGAAAAAAATAAAGTTATTCAAGACATAAAAGACGCCGTCGAAAGAGCAAAGAACGATTTTCCCGAAGACGTTAACGATCCCATTGTTCTTGAAATGACTTCAAAGAACTTTCCTATCATTGATATCGTCTTAAACACAAAACCCGGTTCAAAAAAATCTATACCTGAACTCAAATTAAGAGAGCTTACCGATCATCTTATTGAAAATATTGAAGAGATAGACGACGTCGCCGCAGTCAATAAAAGAGGCTACAGGGACCGCGAAATAAAAGTAGAGGTTTCGCCCGATAAGCTTTTCGAATATAATATTTCTGTAGACGAAATCATTCAGGCGTTAAGCTCAAGAAACCTGAATATGCCGGGCGGCAACGTAACCGACAACGGCAGAGAATACGCCATTCGCACCGTAATGGAATTTGAAAATACGAATCAGATTGAAAACCTTGTTGTGCGATTAAACGATTACGGCGGAGCTCTTCGTTTAAAAGACATCGCGAAAGTCACCGACAGTTTTGAGAAAAAAACAAACATAGAAAAAGCTAACGGCGAAGAAGCCGTTATTTTAACCGTTTCAAAAAACGAATTCGGCGACGCCTTAGATCTCGTAGACGAAGTTAAACAAAAAATCGACGACTTTAAAAAAAACGGTCCCGATAATCTTGAAATTTCAACAATGAACGACATGTCTTTTTTCATTCGAAGACGACTTGAGGTTCTTCAGGGAAATATTATTTTAGGCATTATCATGGTTTTGCTGTCGCTTCTTTTCTTTTTAGGATGGAGAGTCTCTTTAATGGTCGCAATCGGCATTCCATTCTCGTTTGCTTTAACCATGATTGTCATGAGCTACTTCGGAATCAGCGTCAACTTAATAAGCATGTTCGGCCTTATCATTGTGTCGGGTATGATAGTCGACGACGCTATCGTCGTCGGCGAAAATGTTTACCGTCACATAGAAAGAGGAGAAAAACCGCTTAGGGCGGCGGTTTTAGGAACGGTAGAAATGACGGCTCCTGTTACCGCGGCCATTGCAACAACCATTATGGCGTTTCTTCCTTTGATGTTTATGGGCGGCATGATGGGCAAGTTTATCTGGGCTCTGCCTGCGGCTATTATCATAGCGCTTTTAGCCTCTTTATTTGAAAGCTTTTTTATTCTGCCCGCGCATATTGTCGATATAACCAAAAACACTACGCCTGAAAAAATATTAAAGAACAAAGAATCGTTTGAATATAAATTTTTTAAAAAACTGCAGGGTCTATACAGGCCCACTCTTGAATGGGCCATAAATTATCGTTATTTTGTTATTTTCATTATTTTGCTTTTATTCGCTTCGGCGGTAGTTCTTATCGGATATACAAAATTTACCTTATTTCCCAAAGTGGGCGTCGAAACGTTCCTATTAAAAACCGAAGCTCCTCAGGGTATCAGTCTTGACGAAATGAATAAGCGCGTCTCTTATATCCAAAACGCCATTCTTGATCTTCCTAAAAAAGCCCCCGATTACGAATTAGACAGCATGGCTTCGCGTGTTGGAATACACCAGGAAAGACCAAACGATCCTTTTACCAAGCGCGGCAATAACTATGCCCAGTTTAACGTTTATCTTACCCCTGAATCTCAAAGAAAAAGAAAAGCTTATGAAATTATCGCCTACTTAAAAGGCAAGATAAACGCTCAAAAACCCGTATTTTTATTAGAGAAAATAAATTCAAGCGAAGCGATAAAATTCTCAAATAAAGATACGGCCTATATTTTTAATTTATCTGATAACGCAAAGCCGACGAGAAACATCAAAATATCCGACGATTTTATTATCGGAGGCGGTATCTTAGAAGATAAAAAAACCGCCGTTTTATATTCAGGAAACAACGATTTAATACTAACCGATATCGAAAATGAAAAAATCTTGAAAAAAAACAAGATAGAATTAAAAAATTATGATACACCCGTCAGGTTTGAAGTTCTTTCAAAAATTAAAGCCGCAATTTTATTTACCGAACTGGGTTATGCTTATAAAATAAATATAGAAAACGGCAAAAAAGATCTTTTATACAGTTCTTCCGCTTCTGTAACGTCTTTTTATTTATCGTCAAATATGTTTATTCTCACAAACGACGAAGGCGAGGCGCAAATCTGGGAAATTCATAACGACGGCTCGCTGTCGAAAAAAGTTTCTATAAAAGACGGTCCGTTAATAAAAAAAGAGGCCGGCCGAGCGACATTTGATTTTTCAGACACCGAAAGCTTAAATCGCCTTGAACATGCGGCTTTTTCAACCGATCAAAAAAGTATTTTTTTGAGTACTTTTGACGGAATCATTTACCTTTACGACATTGAAAAAGAAGAAATTATCAAAGCTTATCGCTTGAACAATAAACCGGTTTTTTGGATGAAACAAGACGGTCAAAATCAGAACATCCTCTGGTTTGGACAAAACAATATGTTTGCGTCTTTTAATCTCGAAACCAGCGAAATTAAACATGAAACAGAAATTGAGGGCGTTATTGAAAAACATATTGATATAAAAAACGGATGGTACGCTTTTGGAAGTCATGACGCTATATTAAAAATTTCAAATACCCCCGATAAAAAAATTGAAATCATAAACCCGGGAAAAATATCCATTGAAAAAATTGAATTTAAACAGATTCACGGCGGCCCTCCTGTGGGCGATCCGGTTTCATTAGAAATAAGCGGAGACGAATTTAAAGAATTAAGAGAAATAGCGGGTATAGCCAAAGAAAAACTAAGCGCCATTGAGGGCGTATACGATATCAGAGATAATTTTGAAGAAGGCAAAGAAGAATTTCACGTTCAAATAAACGAAGAAATTGCCGCCTTAGCCGGCGTAACCGTGGCGCAAATAGGCTCCACCCTTCAGGCAGCTTTTGACGGCAGAGTCGCCACATCTATTAAAAATTCAGACGAAGAAATTGAAATAAGGGTATTGTATCCCAAAGAAATGCGCGAGAAACTATCTACTCTTAAAAAGGTAAAAATAAAAAACCGTATGGGCAATCTTGTTCCTATTACAGAACTCGCGCATTTCAAAAAACATCCCGGCATTTCTCTGATAACCCATGTAGAAAACAAGAGAACTATTTACGTAAAAGCAAATATCGACGAAAGAAAAAACAAGGCGGTCGAAGTAAATCGCCTGATAACCGAAATGATGGGGCCGGTATTAAAAAAATATCCCGGTTATAAAATGAATTCGGGCGGCGAAGTTATGGATACAAAAGAATCAATGCAGAATCTGGGATTCTCGGCCCTGTTGGCTCTTGCGGGAATTGTTTTAATTTTAATTCTTCTTTTTGGTAACTTGAGAAATTTCAGGGTAATCACATCGGCAATTCCTCTCGGTTTTATAGGCGTATCGTACGCTTTTGCTTTTCATAAATTCTTCGATCCAAATCTTGTATTCAGCTTTATCGCGAGTTTTGGCATAGTCGGGTTATCGGGCGTGGTCGTAAACGACTCGATTGTTTTTGTCGACTTTATCAACAGATTAAGACAATCGGGACTAAACCGCCACGACGCCATAGTAGGCGCGGGACTGCATCGTTTAAGACCGGTGATGCTTACGACCATCACAACCGTTGCCGGTCTTTTGCCGACAGCCTACGGTATCGGGGGGGCCGACCCTTTTTTAATGCCTATGGCCCTTGCAATGGCCTGGGGACTTGCTTTCGCCACGCTTATCACCTTAATTGTGGTGCCCGCATTTTACGCCATATGGGAAGATCGGGGATTTGTCTTTCATAAAGCCGTTACCGGCAAATTAAAAAAAGTCGGAGATCTAAAATAATGCGAAATCAAAAAAATAAACCGTCAAAAAACAATAAAACGCCGGTTCATGAGTTATCAAATGAAGAACTTATGCATGAAGCCGAAGAGGCAGAAGTGCGCTTTCAGGAAAAAAATCTTAAAAACTTAGACCATGACGAATTAACCGAAATTCTTCAGGTTCTGGAAAATACCGACAAACAGAAAGAATATGAAATTGTACAAAAAACCCTGAAGCAGAAGAAGGCGCCCCCCATTGAAAAAGAAAAAACGGGCCACCGAATATGGAGCTACTATTACGACAACTGGATTTTCAGATGGATATTTTTTGCATTAGGCGCCGTCATTTATTTTTCATTAGATTTTTTTGTTCCCGATGCGCCAATGAAAAAGAAAGGCGTCATTCTTTTTGCCGCTTATCTTATGCTAAAAACCATATGGCGCATTATTTTGGCAAAGCAAGAATCTTCAGGTTCGACTTTCATGCGCAAAAGAATAGGCATCGTCGTCGTTAACAAAAACGGGCGCCCTTTGGGCATTGTTCAGAATTTCCTGAGAGGATTTTTCAGGGCCTTTCCTTTAAATTTATTCACGGTAGCCCTCATGGAATTCACCAAAAACGATCGCGGCATTCACGATTTTTTATTCGGAAGTTATGTTTTAAGAATAAACGAAGAAGTCGATGAGCTGCAAATCGCCTCGTTTATCAAACAGAATTATTAATTATTACAGATAAATCTGTTTTGATTTTGTTAGAAAAATAAGAAAAAAAAACAAACCACAGAGCGCACGTAGTACACAGAGACCAAAACTACCTTTTTACCCTGTGTACTACGTGTTCTCAGTGATTATATCTGGTAACCTTACTCGCTCTGTACGCTTAACTTGAAACTGACTTTTTTTCCTTTTTTATCTTTGTTCTCTGTGCCTCTGCGGCTAAACCTGATAATCTTACAATAAAAACTAAATTATATTTTCAATCTGCCGAAAGTATAAGCAGTACAAAATTGATCTTCTTTTATGGTTAAGCGGGCAAAGAATAAACCCGCTTGATCATAAAATTTTTTTAATATGAACCAAATAAAAGATTTTCATAACCGGATATTTATCGAAGATACGTTTGATTTAATGGGACGACTTCCCGAGAATAGCGTTGATCTCATTGTGGCCGACGGGCCATACGCCGTAACGACGCACCAGTGGGACAAAGTATCGGGTATACAAGAATATAATCTTAATCTAATAAAAAACTTCAGCCGCATATTAAAACCGGGCGGCAGCGCTTACCTTTTCGGCAAAGACGACTGTATTGACTTTATCGATTACAGACGTTACTTAAATTTAAACGCGAGACTTATATGGTACCAGCCAAGCAGACTGGCGCAGGGCAGAAAAAACTTCACTAAAAATTACGATATCATTTGTTATTTTTCAAAAGGAAAGCCCTCGACATTTAATCTTGACGATATTCGGGTTCCCCAGCTTGTCGAACTTACCCAAAGACTTCGATGCGAAAACGTGCCTTCTGTAAAGCAGGGACGTTTCAATAAAACGAAATTCAACCCCAAGGGCAAAAACCCGGGAGACGTATGGGGAGATATCAAGCAGTTGACCTATCGGTCTAAAGAGCTTATAAACAGACAGTATCTTAATACCATTCAAAAACCCGAAAGACTTCTCGAGAGAATCATTAAAGCAAGTTCCAATGAAACCGACACTGTTTTTGACGCCTTTATAGGCACCGGAACCGCTTTAAAAGTCGGCGCCGATTTAAATCGAAATATCTTTGGCGCAGAAAAAGAGCCCGCTTTAGCCTTTCTGGCCTCAAAAAGATCAAAAATCAAGATTTCTCAGGAAGACGATTTTGCTTTGGCCCATAAAGTCGGCTGAAAGAAAAAAACAAACTCTCGGTTGTCTTCATTCTGTTTTGAATATAATTAAACCGCCTGTGATATGCCGAACCCCTTAAATGCGTCGTATAAGATATTGCTCGATTGTCTTTGCCTATTACCTGAGGAAATTTTTCTTTTGAATATAATTTTTCAAAGACAGCCTTCATGCATCCGTAAACGTCTCCTGTTTCGTTATATATTTCAGGATACCCTTTTAAATCGTTTTGTAAAAGCGGGTTTGAACTTAAATAGCCAAAAAACTCTGCCCGGTTTATTGAAAAGATTTCAGGAAAAGACAAAGCGTCAACGACCATAGACAAAATATTGCCGGCGTTTTTTTTTGATAAAAAAGAAAAATGTTCAAATGAACCGTAACCGGCGTCAATCGAAAATACGACATGCGGATGTATGTTAGCGTTTATTAAAGATGCTAAAGCGGTATCGGCGCACCATATAATTTTAGAACCGTCTTCGGGAACTCTTTTAATATGTTCAATAAATTGATCAACAGAAGGTCCTCCTAAGATAAAAACATCCGCCTTTTTAATTTCATTCGAGACAGGTTTTATTTTTTTAAATTTCTCTTTATTCTTTCTATAATTATAGCTCCATATTTTTTGAAAATGATATACTGTTTTAATTCTTACGGCCGACTTTTGAAAACCGTCTTCTATATACTTTTTAATGAGCCCATATTCTTTTAATTTTATGATAAGCGGATGAAAAATAATTTTATATTTTTCATTTGAGTTTACTTCGTTTATGAAATACTCCCATTTTTCTGCGCTGTTAATTAAAAAAAGATGATTATTGCCGATTTGATTTTCGGTAAAATCTGCGAAAGAAAACCAGATGATCTTACTTTCTAAGGCGCTTATTTTCTTTTGAATTTCTTCATGATAAGGCGCCGCGTAAAAAAGAATTTTATCTTCGCTTCGCGCCTCTAGTATTCTTTTTTCAAGAGCCCGTGTCTCGCGAATTAACGACTTTTCGGTATAGATTAAATTTTCATTTTCAGATAATATCAGATATTTTTCGTCTTTTTTTTCGGTTTTAAATGCGTGAAAAATATCGTACATTTAACGGATAGTTATTGTGTTTATCTTAAACCGTAAAGTAATGCTTCTTGTACCAAGCATTTTTTTACCCAAATATAACTTATAGTATATTGTAAAAGAAGGAATTTCTTTATAGGGCGCGCTTAAAGCGTCATGAAATTTTTTCTTGAATATCAAAGGAAGCGAAAGCTCGCCTAACGCCCCGTTTTCATTAATGCGAATATCTTTAATTTCATGGCGACTGCTATCTTCTTCAAAAGAATAGTATGCCTTAAATTGTTTTTTCCAGTATATTAGCTCTTCTTCTTCAATTTCGTTTATAAATTTCAAATGAAAAGAAAGCGTTTCTTTTTTTTCTAGCGAATCGATAAATTTTTTCATTGTGCCTATCATGTTCGGATTTTCAATAATATAATTTACTTCTTTTTCAAGCAAAGGCGGCATGCACTCATTAGCGGCTAATTCTTTACAAAAAGAAAATTCGCGTTTTTTATTTTCAACAGGAGCGCCGCAAAACGAAAATATACTTATAAAAATAATAAATAAAGTTCTTTTATCTATTTTAGTTTCTGAAAGTATTTTGCGCATCTTTATCGTTGTCTCATTTTTTAATTTAGAATTTTCTTCTGATAAGAACACTTATAAAAACCATGGAGATTATGCAAATTAATAGTAAAATTGCCCGTGTATTAGACGGAACATTTTGGTCTTTTTGCTTGAATATATCTTGCCTTTCTACTTGTTCGTCTGCATGTTTATATCTCATGTACGGATACGCCAAAAAAAATGAAAATATTAAAAAGACCATTTTTATAGAGAAAAATATATATTTCTCTATATCCATTTTTTTATTGAACAATACGAGCAGCGCGCCTGAGATAGTCGATAAAACCAGTGAAATATTCAGAGCCTTAATGTATTTTTGCATTAGCTCTATTTTATAATTTATAAAATACATATATTCGCCGTACTTTTTCAAGACAGGATACATAATAAAAGCTAAAAACAAAGTTCCGCTGCCCCAAAATAAACCGCTGACAATGTGTATTACTACTGAAGACGTAACAATAAATTCCATTCTTATACAAAAATGGATTATATATTATCAATCTTGATAATAAAGTTCGATGAGGCTACCGCCCGGGTCTTTTATCACAACATTCTCGCCATTTTCAATTTCTGAAGGTCCGGCGGTGATTTCATAGCCATGCTCTTCAATTTCTTGCATAGCGTCGGTAAAATCATCTACATCCATAATAAACGACAGCAAAGGAGAACTCATTTCGCAATCAGATTTATTTTCTGCCTTTTGAAGTTTTAGCGTCAGACTATCAAAAGAAACGAAAGCTGAATTTTCTTCTTCAGAAACCAGTTCAAAGTCTAAGAACATTGTATAAAACTCAATAGATTTTTTTAGATCATCTGTTTTAATATTTATATGGTTTAATGACTCGATAATTATCATATTTTTTCCTTATTTTTTGGTTTGTCAAAACTGCATTATAAAACGCGGTTTCAAGCTTTTTTTTAGATAAGTATAAATATTTTTATTTCGAGACGCCGGGGCTTGTGTCAAAATAAAAAACATTTAACGACCAAGTATACAAACAAACCGGTAAATACGATAACAGTTAAATAAATATTGTTTGCAAAAACAGAGTTTATTTGAATATAAACCCTAATGAAAGTAGCTGTAGACGCCATGGGCGGCGATCACGGGGTTAATCCTGTTATAATCGGCTCTGTATTAGCGGCGCGCGAATTAAAGGCAAAAGTTATCTTAGTGGGCGACGGCGAACTTTTAGAGAAAGAGCTGGCCCCTTATCGCGATGTAAAAAATTCGATAGAGATAGAACATGCCGACGAAGTCGTCTCAATGAATGAATCTCCGGTTAAGGCGGTTAGAAGCAAAAAAAACTCGTCAATTGTCATATCAACTAGGCTTGTAAAAGAAGCAAGAGCAGTCGGTTTTTTTTCTCCGGGGAACACCGGCGCGACAATGGCGGCGGCGCTCTCTATTTTAGGCAGACTCGACGGCGTAAAAAGACCCGCTATTGCGGTTCCCATACCCAAAGAAGACGGCACGGTTTCTCTTTTATTAGACGCCGGGGCCAATGTCGATTGCAAAACAGAATATTTAACGCAATTTGCCGTTATGGGAGAAATCTACAGCAGAGAAATTCTATCGGTTTTAAGCCCTAAAATCGGAATTTTATCAAACGGAGAAGAAGATTCAAAGGGAAATGAATCTACCCAGGCTCTTTTTAAACGATTAAAAAAACTGCCGTTTCATTTTGCGGGAAACATTGAAGGAAGAGATTTGTTCGGAATGGGAAAACTCGTAGACGTCATTGTTTGCGACGGATTTACGGGCAATATAACTTTAAAAACCATCGAAGGCTGCGCAAAAAGTATCTTTAATATTTTGCGGGAAAATATAAAAAAATCGTCTTTAGCCAAAACAGGGGCGCTTCTTTTAAAACCGGCTTTTTCGGCAGTTAAACATACGATGGATTATTCTTCATACGGCGGCGCTCCGCTTTTAGGCGTAGACGGAATCGTCATGATTGGCCACGGCTCAAGCGGCGCGCAGGCGGTAAAAAACGGCATTCGTGTTACCCTTGAATTTGCCCGGCACAAAATTAACAAAAAAATCTCGGACAATATAAAACGCTTATTATGATTAATTAAGCAGTTCTAAAGCTTTTTTTAACTGTACGTCAAATTCTAAATCATAAGGATTGCGCTTTTTATATCTGTTAATTTCTTGCTTTAATAAAAAGCGGGCCGTAAAATCTGAGACCTCAAGATTTTTTTCTTTTAATACCTTTTTATATTCGGCCACTGAATTTTCATTGTAATCTTTATGTGTTTTCGTAAAATCAGACAATATTTTTTGGTCGCGTATATCTTTAAGTTTTTTCTTGTCTTCTTTAGTAAAGTCAAGAGATTTTACTTCATAATCGGGTTCAATGCCTTTTTTATGTATCGAAACGCCTGAAGGAGTATAATACTTTTGAATGGTTAACGCTATCGCTGTATTATGAGGCAGAGGAATTACGTTTTGAACAGAGCCCTTGCCAAAAGTTTTTGTGCCGACGACTTTGCCTCTTTTATGATCTTTTACCGCTCCTGTAACAATTTCGCTTGCCGAAGCCGAGCCGTGGTTTACCAGTATCACAAGCGGCAAATCGCCCGCGATTGCATTAGATTCTATGGCCGTAAAAATTTTATCTTGCCCTTTTCTTCTGCCTCTGGTAGAAACAATTACGCCTTCTTTTATGAATAAATTTGCCACCTCATTTGCGGCGCTTAATAAGCCGCCGGGGTTCCACCTTAAATCGAGAACAATACCTTTTATATTCTTCTGTTTAAATTCAGTAATTGCTTCTCTTATTTCTTCTGTTGATGTTTTTGAAAATTGTTTCAATTTAATATAACCTACATTGGACGAAGGCACAATGGCGCTTTCTACGATTTTTATTTTGATGATTTCGCGCACTATATCAAAATATAAAATCTCGTCTTCGCCTTCTCTGGCAATAGAGATATTTACCGAAGTGCCCGGGTCGCCTCGAAGTCTGCTTACGGCGTCAGTCAGACTCATATCGCGGGTCGACTTTTTCTCGATTTCAATAATTTTATCGCCCGGCTGAAGTCCCGCGCGCATCGCCGGCGTATCTTCAATAGGTGAGACTACCGTTAAAACGCCGTCTCTAATTGAAATTTCAATGCCAAGACCCCCAAATTTACCAGATGTTTCTACCTGAAGTTCGTTAAATTCATCAGGCGTCATAAATCTTGTATGTGCGTCGTCTAACGAGGCCAATAGTCCCTTGATGGCGCCAAACCAGAGCTCTTTAGCCTGTGTTTCTTCAACATAATCGTTTTTTACATGATGCAATACGCTATGAAATAATTCATTTAATTCGGGCTCAGAGATTCCCCCGCTTTCGGCTTTGCCCTGTAATTGGCCCCAGGTTCCCAGAGATATAAGAAATATGCCAATTGAAAGGCCAATTATATTTTTTTTAAGTTCGGTCGTTTGCTTTTGTCTCATTTTACCTCTTTGTTTAATGATAATCGCATAGTCAAGAAAAAAAAGGGTTCTATTTAAATTGCGGTTTTTTCTCTATATTCGGGAATTTTACTTTCTTTTGGAATTTTTCCTTTTTTTATCAATTCAATATCATTTTTTATCAGTTTTTTTATATCGGGCTCGAGCAAATCGATAAATACCCTGCCATCCATGTGGTCCATTTCATGAAGAAGAGCCCTGGCAAGAAGCATTTCTCCCTCAAGCGTATTCTCTTCGCCCGATAAATCTTGATAACTTATTTTTACCCACTTTGGCCTTTTTAAGGGCACCGAGATTCCCGGAACCGACAGGCATCCTTCTTCTGAATCTTGCGTCTCTTCAGAGGTTTCAAGTATTTTCGGATTGACAAACGACCCCTTAATAAAACCCGCTTCTTCAAGATCAATTACCATGATTCTTTGCATAAGGCCCACCTGCACCCCCGCTAGACCGACGCCAAGAGCGTCTCTCATGGTATCAAACATATCTCTTACGTTATCGCGAAGTTTTTTATCAAATTCTTTGACTTCGACAGATTTCTGATAAAGTCTTTTATCTTGTATTGTCAGTATTCTTTTTACGGCCATTTTATTGTTTAATAATAACAATAATTTCTAAACTTGTCAAGTTGATTTTTGAGCGAATTGTAAAAATTGCCGGGTTTGCAATTTGTTTATATGACAAATACGCATATACGCATATACCCATCTGATACCAGCTTGTTTTATATTGTATTGAAATGTAAATTTATCTGTAGGTTTTATTGCCCCCCTCGATCAGCAATACGCATCATAAAAGTTGTACCCGAAGCGCCGCTTTCTTTGACTTCAATTGAACCGTCAAGTTTTTCAAGGGCAGATTGAACAATTGAAAGACCGATACCAGAGCCTTCATATTTTGAGTTTTCATTGGCCCGCTTAAATGGCTGAAAGATTTCTTTTTGTTTCTCTGCCGGTATACCGATACCGTTATCGCTGATATCAAATTCGTGAAAACCGTTATTTAGACGGTAATGTATGGTTATTTTAACCGGATCATTTTCATTATACTTAATAGAGTTTCCTATCATGTTACGAAACATGCTGCGAAAAAGCGACCGACTCGAAATAAAGCGCGGCAGTTTATCCTGCTGAAATTCCAGCTTTTTGTGTTCTGTATTGGTTTTAAATGAGTCGGCAATTTCAGCAATGAGCAGATCGGCATCAATGGGTTCATAGACAACCATCTCGTTCTGGGTCTTAATCAAATCGATAGCGTCTTTGATAATCTCTAACATGAATTTTCCGCTGCTATGAAGCAGCTCAAGCATACTATGATTTTCTTCATTTTCGAGAATTTTATCGTCTGTCAACAGAAGTTCTGAAAAGCCGATGATACCGGTCAGCGGCTGTTTCAGATCGTGAGCTAGAATCTGACTGAAATGCTGCATGTCGCGGTTGAGCATGGTAATTTCTTTCATTTTCTGTTCAAGAGTTTTTTTCTGTTCGTACATCTGAAGAAATACATTAATTTTACCAATGAGAATTTTTTCTGCAATCGGTTTGGTCATAAAGTCAACCGCCCCCTGTTCAATTCCTTTAATCTTATAAAAGTCGTCTGAGTAGATGGCGCTTAAAAAGATTACCGGAGTGTAGGCGTTAAGTTCATTTCTTCGAATAAGCTTCATTGTTTCGAAACCGTCCATTTCTGGCATCTGTACATCCATTAGAATAATAGCAAACTCATGTTCGAGAGAAATGGCAACCGCCTCATTGCCGCTCTGCGTTGTTATAATTTCAACAGGAAGATCGTCTAAAATCTCTTCAAGAGTAATCAGGTTTTCTAATTTATCATCTACAATGAGTATCTCAATTTTTTTCATATTTCTCTCCTTATGCTATGTCAGCCTTTTTATCATCGCGATTAACTTCTCCCGGTTGAGCGGCTTGGCAAGATAATCGGTAGCTCCGGCAGCGAGACAGAGGTCGCGGTCTCCTTTCATTGCCTTAGCGGTCAGCGCGATAACCGGAGTTTTCTGGTATTCTTTTAGTTTGCGAATTTCCCGCATTGTTTCATAGCCGTCCATTTCGGGCATCATGATATCGGTCAAAATTAAATCAAACGGCTGCGTGCTTTCTTTCAGCTGTTTGAGGGCAAACAATCCGTTCGCCGCCTTGGTGACGCTGTGTCCCTCGTCTTCCAGCTCTTCGCAAAGCGCAAAGAGGCTTCGCATATCATCATCAATAGCGAGAATTTTAAGAGCATCCCGCGGTTTTTCTGACGCAGTCGAAAGTTGTTTTTGAGGCTTTTCTTGCGCCGCATTTCGTTTGACTGCGGTTAAAAAAAGCATTGACTCGTCGTGAAGGCGTCTTATTGAATCGCCTGATTTAAGCACAATAAAACGCGCATATTCATTGAGTCTGAGGTGCTCTTCTTCAGAAAGTTCTTTCTCGGTATAGATTATCACCGGCGGCAAACTCTCTTTAATGGCTTTAATTTTTTTGAAGAAATCAAAGGGGTCAAAATCTTTTAGATCGATATCAAGAATCATGCAGTTGTAGTCGCGCCGCGTCAAAAGTTCCATGGCCTGCCGCGGATTTTCGACAAAGTCAATTATCACCCGCTCGTCATACTTCGCTGCCATGATATTTTTCAGCTCGCTGATCGGCTCAATAATCAGTATGCGCCCCAGTGATTCTGAGATAATCGACTGGATATTCTCAAGAGCGTGAATAATATCTTCTTCTGAAACCGGTTTTTTAAGATAACCGATGGCTCCCTTTTGTAAGAGCGTATCTGCTTTAGACTTTCCTGAGATGATCTGAACCGGAATATCTGCGGTGTGTTTATTGCCTTTCAGCCGTTCAAGCACTTCTTCGCCGCTTAAATCGGGCAGTTTCAGATCGAGAATAATGGCATCAAGTTTATGTGTCTCGGCAATCTGCAAACCGGCGGTACCATCTGAAGCATAAAGAGAGCGAAAACCGCGGCTATTGCTTAGATCAATCAGAATATGGGCAAATTTTGGATCATCTTCTATGATAAGCACTGTCTGCTGCTTACCAGAAGCTGAAGATGAAAATTCGGGTTGCAGCTTTGCCTTTAATTCAGAGGCAGGCGGTTTATCGGTCAAAGAACCGAAAGACCGGGTATCTCTCTTTTCAGCCGGTTTATTAAAGGGAATATAAACCTTAAACTCGCTGCCTTTGCCTACTTCGCTTTCAACTTCGATGTATCCTGAGAGCTGTTTGATAAACTCTTTTGAGATGGTCAGTCCCAGACCGGTGCCGCCGTAGATGCGAGACGTACTGCCGTCGGCCTGCTGAAAGGCCTCAAATATAAGTTCGAGTTTATCGTTAGGAATTCCGGCGCCTGTATCGCGAATGGCAATGAGAAGAAATGGCTGGTTCCTGTTTTCAGAAAGTTCAAAGCGGGTCTCTACTTTTCCCTGCGAAGTGAACTTAAGGGCATTCGACAGCAGGTTGCGCAGAATCTGAATCAGCTTCTGGGGGTCGGTGTTAATTTCTTTCGGGAGTTCAGAAGAAATTGAAATATTAAAATCTATTTTTTTCTCTTCAAAAGAGTGTCGAAAAGTATTTTCAATATCATTTGCAACGGCGTTGATACTGGTGTCAGCCAGATTTGTTTCAATTTTTCCCGCTTCGATCTTGGCAAGATCGAGAACGCCGTTAATCAGAGCCAGAAGATCATTGCCGCTCTGGTGAATGATGCGCAGCGACTGAATTTGCCGTTCAGTCAGGTTGCCGTCTTTGTTTTTTTCGATCTTTGCAGAAAGAAGAAGCAGGCTGTTGAGCGGCGTGCGAAGTTCATGAGACACATTGGCCAGAAATTGAGATTTATAGCGGTTGGTCTTCTGCAGTTCATCTGCTTTTAATGCCAGTTCATGGGTCATTGCCTCAAGCGACTGGTTGGTTTTTTCTATATTTTTTTTCTGATCTTCAAGCACAGTATTTTTTTCTGCCAGCTCTTCATTGATTACCCGCAGTTCTTCTTGTTGAGCCTGCAGCTCTTCTGCCTGTGAACTGGTTTTTTCAAGAAGAGTTCTTGTTTTAGAGACCTCAAACATCCTGGCCAGTGAAGAGGCTATAATATCAGAATTTTCATTTATGAATTTAACAGATCGGGATAAGACCTGTTCTGAGAAGAGAATCTCCATCGCGCCAAGAGGCATATTCTGCAATAAAAAGGGAACCGTGATGATGAAGCCTCGACTGCTTTCGCCGAGGCCGGTGCCAAAACCGAAATAGTTTTCGCCGGGCTCGTCAGTAAGATGAATTTTCGCCTCAGAATTAAGCATGCTGCCTACAATGCCATCATTTTGACTAATTCTCTGACGCGGCGCGTATGACTCAGGAACTCCGAATGAAGCCGATAGCATAAGTTCTTTATTGTTTGAATCGGGATTAACCGTATAAAACAGACCGCTGCGGCCATTTAAGTATTCTGTAAAAAAAAGGATATAAGCCTGGGCCATTTTGCTGATATCAGAAGATTCATTGGCAATTTCAGCGAGAACCGTACGTCCGTTTCGCTGCCATTCGCTCTCTTCGAGAGATTGCTGCTTTAAACGAAGCGAGCTGGTCATCTGAAGCAGTGAATTACCAAGCCTGTCAGCAGACGACCGCGGATGAATCTCAATATTGTAGTTGCCATCGGCAATTTCTTTGGCCCGTTCACTGTATTTATTCAGGCTCTGTATCATGGTATTAATTGAATGCATGATAGGATGATTCGCATTTTCTTTGGTTTCAAAAGCGGTATTACCCCGCGAAAGCTCAGCGATAGAGTATTCGATACTGCTGAAGGTATCTGCCAAAGAAGTGAAAGCCTGTGAAAGATAATGAAACTCGGCATATTTTTCATAATTCTGTTTATAAAGGGTCATTTCTCCCACAGACATTTTTCGGAATATTTCTGAAAATCGCCCCAGAGGCTCGGTTATCTCATGGGCGAAATTCTTTGAAATCATCCGGCTAAAAGTTATCAATGCAATGGTTATAATCAGAATAAATATTATCAGAAAAAACAGACTGAAAAAAGCTTCTGTAATATCAATTTCAGAGATAAGCACCCAGTCAAAATCGAGTTTCAGTTCTTCATTTAATCTGATATGGGCGAAAGAAGAGAGAACCGCCGTGTTACGGTAATCTTTGGCAATTGCGGTACCTGACTCGTGATTGAGGCCCTGCTGGGCCGCGGTCGTCAACGCTTTCTCATTCATGGGAGCATTACCGATAAAACGCGAACCTGAGCGAAACAGGTAATCCTGACCCACCGCGTAAATCTCCATGCTTTCTGAACCCTGCCGGGCAGGCGCGGTCAGCTCAGTGAAATGATCCGCTGAATAAAAAAGGAAAAAAACGCCCAGAATTTTGTGGGCTCTGTCAAAGACCGGCACGGCCAATACAATATAGGCGCGTTTTTCTGGCAGCAACAGGGACTGATCCATGAGATAAACTTCTTTTTTCTGCAGAGCATGGTCGTACCCGGCGCTTAAAATACGAAGCTCTTTGTCTTCAGAATTCAGGCTGTGCCCTATATAATGAAAATTTTTCAGCGCTATATTTATTTTCTGACTTTCGTGCGATACAAAGAATATCTCTTCATAACCGTTAATCTCTCTGAATTTTTTCAGCCAGATCAGAGCGGTTTCAGCGGGCGTCAGTTTCTCTGCAGAGGTTTTACTGAGCAAATCTTTACTTATTCTTCTCATATTATCAGCAGAGACATTAGATATCAGCGGAGTGAGGTTTACCGCCGCAGAACTTTCAAGCAGATTATGAGCGTCTTTGATTCGATCTCTGAAGTTTTCCAGAAATTGATTGCGCACATACTCTCTGGTAAGAGCAAGCTGCTTATAAGCTTCGGAACGCATCTCAATAAATATAAAGGCAAGTATCAGCAGGTTCATTACAATAAACGGAGCAACCCCAATCAGAAAAAACTTCTTCTTGCTCTGGTTTCTTAGAGTTTCTTTTTTCTCTGTCGCATTCATCATCTATTTTTATCTCCGTTGAATTTATTGATTATTTCAGCTATCTCAATTGGTTCTTCAATTCGATCAGGTTCGCATATCTCAAGGGCGCTTTCGGGCATGGTTGGCGACAGGGCCGAAGACGGTTTTTGAATAATCGTTGTTCCCCCGCGTTTTTGAATATGGCAAAGACCAAAAGCGCCGTCACGGTTGGCGCCCGAAAGAAGAATGCCGAGTAGCTCTGAACCAAATACATCTGACGCCGATTCAAAAAAAAGATCAATTGAGGGAAGATTATAATTAATGGCTTCGTCAAGATAGAGTATGAATCGGCTGCGATTTTCCAGAAGCAGGTGGTATCCTCCCGGAGCAAAATAAAGAATTCCTGAAGATATTTCTTCGTTATCGCTGATTTCTTTAACTTTCATTGTTGTATATTTTGACAAATATTCTACCATAGCCTCTTCTTTAGAGTCACGATTGCGGTGAAAAACAGCCGCAATCGGTATGCTGCATTCTTTCGAAAGATTACTTAATATCTCTTTCATGGCTTCAAGCGCTCCGTAAGAGCCGCCTACGGCAATCAGTTTTATTTCATTTCGCTCAACCACTGCTCGCCTTTTTATATATGGGATATTCGGGAGATACTTTCTCAAAAAAAGAACCCAGCATTTTATCGGGAACCTTTTCTTTGACGCCAATCGCCAGATAGCCGCCTAAAACCAGAGAATCGTACAACAGCTGAAATATTTTTTCCTGAGACGCGGCATTAAAATAAATTAATACATTCGAGCATATGATAAGCTGGGCCTCGATAAAACTCTGATCCTGCAGCAGATTGTGTTCAAAAAAAGAGATCGATTTACGCAGTTCTTCGTTAAAAATCAGACTATTATAATTAGAATGGTAGTAATCGCTCAGACGCCCCTGCCCCCCGCTTTCAATATAATGTTTTTCATTTTTTAAAAGTTCATCTTCATGGTAGACTCCCTCTTTTGCCAGAGCAATGGCCCGCGAGCTTACATCTGTGGCATAGATTGAAGTTCTGCGCAAAAGATCGCACTCAGCGATAAGAATTGCCAGCGAATATGGCTCTTCTCCTGTCGCGCAGCCCGCCGACCAGATATTTACCAGCGGAAAGGTTTTAAGATATGGTATGATCTCACTTCTGATATATTTAAATACCCCCGGGTCGCGAAATATTTCGGTAACGTTTACGCTGACAGCATCTACAAAAGATTGAAAGGCAATTTGATCATGAATAAGAAGAGGAATCAGTTCAGAAATCTCTTTTTTACCCGAATCGTTTAGAAATTTTAAAATGCGCCGTTTGAGAATGGCCTGTTTATATTCTAAAAAACTAAAACCGTACTTAGTCTGAATCGCGCTTATAAGCAGCGAGATTTCCATGTCTGAATGATCTTTTTCGTGATCTTCAGCTTTCAGAATATCATGATTCATAAATTTTTTTATTTAATTTGAAATACCAATCTTCTTGAACATTGTTGCGGTTCTTAACTTTATTAAATATTGAAAACAATCTAACAAAATTGAGAAAAAAGGTCTAATATAAATATCGATTTAGGAAATTGTTTACGTTCAGATTGAATATTTATTTAAGTTTTGAAATAAAACACCCGTAACGATACATAAAATTAAAATCATATCATCTCTACACATTTCTGTTGTCAGCAGATCGCGCTTGACAAACTGATCAATATGATATATATGGAGACATTGAATTTGAGGAAGTGAGGCGAAAATCCTCCGCTGCCCCGCAGCCGTAAAAGGGAACGAAAGCTCAAGTTAAGCCACTGTTTTTATGAAATTTTATTTTCAGCGCCGAAGGCGCTGAAAATAAAAAAATAAAATAAAATGGGAAGGCGGGCAAGTAGGCGGCCCTTTAAGCCGGAATACCGATTCAATATAAATCTCGAGGGAGAGTCAGATGAAATATTTTCAAAAAAGCGAAAATCGCAATTTAAACCAATTTGTACATATTAAATTCATCTGCGTATGCAGATGAAAAAAGCCGTATTGATCCTGGCGCACGGCAGCCGAAGAAAAGAAGCCAACGAACAGGTTATCGTCATGGCCAAGCGCCTTGCGAAAGCCTTAAGCGGCGCAAAAGTAAAAGCCGCTTTTATGGAGCAGGCCGAGCCTTCTATTCCCGACGCCGTAAACAGTCTTGTTAAAGACGGCGTGTCTGAAATGATTGTTTTTCCTTATTTTTTAGTAAAAGGCGTTCACACCACAACCGATATTCCCGAGCTTCTTGAAGAATGCGCGAAATCGGCGGCGCACAAAATTACTTTTAAGATGTTTGACCCAATCGGTTCAAACCCCGGTATTTTTAATTTCATTCGAGATTTGATTTTTGAAGAATTTATAAGCGAAGACTTTGCCGATGTACATCCGAGTAAAATTGAAGATAAAAGCTTTGAAATGATTGAAAACGAACTTGAAGAAGGCGCAATTTCTGAAGAGCAGAAATTTATTACAAAAAGGGTCATTCATACAACCGGCGATTTTGATTTTATAAGAACCATGCGCTTTCATGAGAAAGCCATCGAAGCGGGCATAAAAGCTGTAACAGAAAAAGTTCCTATTTATACCGATGTCAGCATGGTATCGTCGGGAATCAATAAAAAACACGGTCATGAAGTAAACTGCGCGTTATATGAAAAAGAGACTGAAGCGATTTCAAAAGAAAAAGGCATTACAAAAACAGAAGCCTCTTTTATAAACTTGGGCCCGAAATTAAACGGAGCCATTGTCGCTGTGGGCAACGCTCCTACGGCGCTTAGGCGTCTGGTTTTGATGATTCGAAATAATGAAATAAAACCGGCACTGGTTGTAGGCATTCCCGTTGGCTTTGTCAACGCGGCAGAGTCTAAAAAAATGCTGATGAACACAGATGCTCCTTATATAACATGTATAGGAAGACGCGGAGGCAGTACAATCGCCGCCGCCATAGTAAACGCATTCATAAAAAAAGTATATGGATGATTTTAGATTTGGGGTTGTGTAAAAAGACGCCTCGATACAATTTATACGCTGGTCATTGAGTGAAAATGGCTTTTTTCTTTTAGAAAAAGCCATTTTTGTATCGTTGCGGCGTATAAATCACTCGGCGACCATCTTTTTACACAATCCTAAAAAAATAACAAGGAGAAAATATGCACATTGAACCGGGAACGATATCGCCAGTTAAGGCGATGGCGGCAAACGCCGCGGCGTCGGGTGTTTTTATGTATTATGCCCGATTTTTGATTAAAAATCCAGTATTGCTGATAAAAGGTCTGCTTGCGGCCGTCTTTTTTTCGGTGTTTATGCAGGCTTACCATATGCCCGTGGGAGCCTCTGAGCTTCACTTTTTAGGGGCGACTGCCATTTATCTAACGCTTGGTTTTATACCAACATTATTCGGTTTTATGGCCGGGCTTTTGCTGCAGGGGCTTTTATTTGAGCAGAGAGATTTAATTCATCTTGCGGTAAATTCGCTTTCGCTGGTATTGCCTTTGATTACGGCGCATTTTACGCTGGGTAAAAAACTTTTTCAAAACACAGAAGATAAACTTTCTTTTAAGAAAGTCATCAAGTTTGACGCGGCATTTTACGCGGGCGTAACGACAATGGTGGGTTTTTGGCTTTTTATCGGCGAAGTACAAACGTCGCTTGCGGCGTGGCTTACTTTTACCGCTTCTTACATTGTCATTGTGGCCATTGAGCCTTTTATAAGCATGATTTTAATAACTCTTCTTAAAAAAAGAGAAGACTCTTCTTTTGTTCAAAAGTATTTTGAGGTCATCGACGCAAAATAGAAGCAAAATAAATGAACGAAAGATTCGGATACACTACCGGCGCTTACGCGGCTGCGGCCGCGAAAGCCGCTGTTTTGTTTCTTGTTCATGAAAACGATAAGTCTGCAGCAATTTTTAACGATTCGATAAACACAGAGAAAAAAAGCGTCAGGTTAAATCTTTTTAACGGAACCGGCGTAGAAATTCATTTTGAATCTATAATAAAAGAAAATAATAAAGCGGTATGCGAAGTAAAAAAACAGTCTGTCGAAGAGGCCGACGTCACCCATAACGCTTTAATTCGAGCCGAAGTTTCTTTAAGAGACGATAACGAAATTATCATAGACGGAGGTCAAGGCGTAGGCAGAGTTACAAAACCGGGTCTTAGCTTGCCCAAGGGCGAGGCGGCCATTAATACGGCGCCGAGAAAAATGATCGCTGAAAATATTCGAAATGTTACCAGCAAAGGGGTAGATGTAATTATCTCCGTTCCCGAAGGTGAAAGACTGGCGAATGAAACCACAAACGAAAGACTGGGCATCATAGGCGGCATCTCGATTCTCGGCACGACGGGCATTATGCGTCCGAAATCTCTTGGCTCTTTTAAAAGAACCATTTTACAGAGAATAAAATATTTAAAAGAAAATAATATTAAATTTATAGCGGTAGCTCCGGGGAACATTGGCGAGGCGGCATTGCTTGAAAATTATAAAACGAAAGTTAACGAAAATATGATCGTGCAGTCGGGCGATTATCTCGGGTTTACCATGAAAAAAGCGCTTGAAAACGATCTCGACTTTATTTTAGCCGGGCATCCGGGAAAGCTTGCCAAGGTATTAAACAATAATTTTCAAACTCATTTCAGCAGAGCGCAGGCCGCAAACGGCGCGGTCATTGAATTTGTAAAAGAAAATCTTAAACCAGAACAAATAGACGAACTGCAAGAGATGCCCACAGTAGAAGGCATTTGCGGGTCTTTAATAAAATGGGGGCATGAAAAATTGATTTCTGATTTGGCCGAAAAAATAAGCCTTTGCGTAAAAAAATATTTAAGCGAAAAAAACCATCCGCCTGTTATATTAATTAATAACGATAAAAAAATCATAGGCATATCTGAAAAAGGACAAGCATGGGCGGCAAAAGAATCGCGATAGGATGCGGCCCCGGCGCGCCCGATATGATTACCGTCAGGGGGCAAAACGCCATAGAAGGCGCAAAAGTCATTGCCGGCTCTAAAAAACTTTTAGAGACATTTGCCACAGACAAAGAATGCGAAAAAATAGAAATTACGGGAAGCTATGCCGATGTACTTGACGGCATTGAAGAAAAACATAAAAACAGAGACGCAGTGTTTTTAGTATCGGGCGACCCTTTGTTTTTTAGTCTTGGCGAGGTCTTGCTTAAACGCTATGAAAAAGAACGCTTAGAATTTATACCGGGAATAAGCGCGATGCAATACGCGGCGTCTTTAGAAAAAAAATCATGGAAGAATTTACGAACGATTACCTTACACGGCGCAGAAAAAAGATATGATAACGCCGCAGAAAATGTTTCAAAAGAGTTTATTAAAGAGCTTCTTGAAAAAGAAGAGGGTTTTGTAATTTATCTTGATAAAAATAATAATTTAGGCTATGTTAAAATATTGTTAGAAGGTCTTGACACAAGCTCTCACGAGTTTTTCATCGCTTCAAATTTGTCGGTTGAAAATGAAGTCTGCCGAAAAATTGAATTAGATAAATTTGATAAAGAGCCGGAAGAGTCGTTAAGTGTTTTGATTGTTAGAAGAAATTAATTATGAAAAATGAAAAAATATTATACGGCATAGGCATCGGGCCGGGCGAGCCCGACCTTATTACGCTTCGCGGCAGAAATATCATAGAAAAGGCCGAGTGTATTTTTGTGCCGAAATCGTCAGACAAAGAAGCTTCTCTCGCGAAAGAAATTGTATCGGCTCTTGATGTGGGCGAAAAAAAATGGATTGAAATTCATTTTCCCATGACGGGCGACGAGAAACTTTTAAATGAAAAATATAAAGACGCAGCAGACTTGATTATAAAAGAAATGAGGAATCTTAAAACAGCGGCTTATTTAACGCTTGGCGATACGCTTTTATACAGTACTTTTATTTATCTTGCCAGAGCCTTAAACGAAGCGACAGACGAAATCAAGATTGAAACCGTCCCCGGCATAACAACGGCTTCGGCTGCGGCCGCTAAATTCAATTTTCCGCTTGCCGAGAAAAAAGAAAAAGTATTGATTGCGGCCCTGCCCGATACGACCGATGAAATGAAAAAAATGATCGCAGAAAACGATACCGTTATTTTTTATAAGGCCTCAAAACATCTGCCAGATTTATTTGATGTTATAGAACAGATGAACCTTTCAAACTCTTCGGTATTCTGCAGCCGCCTTGGTCTTGAAGACGAAAAGCTGATTGATGGCAGATTTGAGCCGTTTGTTTTGCCCGAAGGAAAAAACTATCTTTCAACCGTTATCATAAGGAGAAAACCATGAAGGTTACTTTCATAGGCGCAGGTCCCGGAGATCCGAAGCTTATTACCTTAAAAGCCGTTGAAGCAATTAAAGAGGCCCCTATGATAATTTACGCGGGCTCTTTAATCAACCCTGAAATATTAAATTACGCCGAATGCGCCAAAGAGACACAAGAAATACACGATTCGGCGTCTTTAAGTCTTGACGATATGAAAATTCTTTTTCAAAAAGCAAAAGATAAAAACTGGAACGTGGCGCGTCTTCAAAGCGGCGACCCTTCTTATTTTGGCGCCATTAACGAGCAGATGGCAATTTTAGACGACCTTGAGATTTCTTATTCTGTCATACCCGGCGTAAGCTCTATGCAGGCCGCAGCCGCCGCTCTTAAAACGCAGTACACCGTGCCCGGCATATGCCAGACGGTAACCATAACAAGAATTGCCGGCCAGACCCCGGTGCCTGAAAAAGAGGACCTTGAAAAAATTGCAGCCGTAAACCCCACTCTGGTTTTATTTTTATCGGCCGGCAAACTGAAAGAAGCCGTCGAGAAGCTGATTAAACATTATAAAAGCGAAACTCCCGTTGCCGTAGTTTACCGCGTAAGCTGGCCCGACGAAAAGATCATACGCGGCAGCCTTGATACAATTTTAGATTTAATGAAAAGTGAAAACATAACGCAAAGCGCTCTTATTATTGTAGGCGAAGCTTTAAGCAAACCTGAAAAAAAATCGCTTCTTTATGATAAAAATTTCAAACACCAGTTTCGAACATGAAAACAGCCGTTATTGCCATAACACAAGCAGGCTTAAAGGTTGCGGCTAAATTGGCCGTGCATCTTGACGTCGACTTGTACATCCCCGATAAGGCAGAGATGAATATTGCGGATGTAATGATTCATGAAAGATACACCGGCTCGACAAAAGAACTGACAAAAAATATATGGAAAAACTATGACGCGTTTATTTTTATCATGTCGCTTGGTATTGTAAACAGAATCATATCGGGTCTTATCAAAGATAAATTATCCGACCCCGCCGTTGTTGTAATAGACGAAATGGGACGCTACGTAATAAGCGCCCTTTCAGGGCACGAAGGCGGGGCAAACAAGCTTGCCGAAAAAGCCGCTCTTATATGCCGGGGAGATTTTGTCGTAACAACCGGCAGCGAGGCGAATAAAACTCTAATCGCGGGAATGGGTTGTAAAAGAGGAACATCGGCCCAGACGCTTGAAGAATCTCTTTTAAGCGCGTTAAAAAAAATAAACAGATCTGTCGACGAGCTTCGCCTTATCGCAAGCGTTGAAGATAAAGAAGACGAAGAAGGTTTTTACAGACTTTCAGAAAAATTAAACGTGCCGCTTAAATTTATCGGCAAAGAACTTATTTCTCAAGTAGAAGAGAATTTTCAGGGTTCAACATTCGTAAAAAAAACATTGGGCGTATCTGCCGTGGCAGAGCCATGCGCCATTTTAGGAGGGTTCAGATGCAAAATAATACTGCCGAAAACAACACACAAAGAGACGACGACGGCCATCGCCGAAGAAAGCTTTATATAATAGGAACGGGCCCCGGCTCTTTAGAGCAGCTGACCCCGGCGGCAAAGAAAGCCATTGAAAATTCAACCGTTGTCGTGGGCTATCAGTTATATATTGAGTTGATTGAGCCCTTGCTTGAAAATAAAGAGGTGATATCGTCGGGAATGCGGCGCGAAATTGAGCGGTGCGAAACCGCCATAAAATATGCCAGAGAAGGCGAAGTCGTATCGCTAATCAGCAGCGGCGACCCCGGCATTTACGGCATGGCCGGCCCTGTTTTTGAAATACTGAATGAAGAAAACACAGAAAGCGATCTTGAAGTTGAAATCGTTCCGGGGATATCGGCGGCGCAGGCTGCGGCTTCATTAGCGGGGGCCCCTCTTATGAACGATTATGCGGTTATCAGCTTAAGCGACTTAATGACGCCGTGGGAGGTCATTGAAAAAAGACTAAAAGCCGCCGCAGAAGGCGATTTTGTTATTGTGCTTTATAACCCTAAAAGCAAAAAAAGAACCGAGCAGATTCTGCGCGCGAAAGAAATTATCTTAAATACCCGTTCACAAAGCCTGCCCGTCGCTATTGTTGAAAATGCCTACAGGGAAAATCAGAAAATTGTTCATACCGATATCAATAGTTTTACCGGCTGCGAAATAGGCATGCTTTCGGTGGTGATTATAGGCAACAGCCAGACCGTTTTTGAAAAAGGCAAAATGGTAACGGCCCGCGGATATAAAGTCTGAAAATGAGCGTAAAAAAATATTCCATACCCTCAAGAGAAACAATCATACGAAGAGTAAAAGCCGGGGCATATCTTGCGAAAAAATGCCCTTATCTGCCGTGTCATGATAATCTCGAAATATGCAACACCTGTTACTGTGTTTTTTACCCCTGCGAAAATAACGAACTCGGCGAATATATTATATCAAGCAAAGGAACCAAAGTATTTTCTTGCATGCACTGCTCATGGATTCACCAGAAAAGTACGCTTGAAAAAGTAAGAGAGTTTATTTTGTTTTTAGAAAGCAAAAACATAAAACCCGCAGAAATGAATTCGACTGATTTGTATAAAGAATTTTGCGATTATATCGGTACCGAACGTGATGTTGAATAATTCGCTGGTGGATAAGATATTTTTTGCCACAGAGTGCACAGAGAACACAGAGAAGAATAGTACCGTTGGTTTCAAGATAAATGGATTACACGAGGCAGGTTCAAGAAAAGCCGCGGAGGCACAGATAACGCAGAGAGTATACAAAAGAAAAATGAAAAAAATAAAATAAGGAAGCCAGGAAAAACAGGAGTATGGGTTTCAAAATAAAGGATTACATGAGCTTGGTTAATAAGAGTTTATATAGAAAAAACTGAGGTTTCTTTCTATATAAACTCTTTGCTCTATGTGCTCTCTGTGTTCTCTGTGGCACATTTCTTTTAGCCCTATGTACAATTTGAAAAATATCAGAAATGAATGATAATGAAAAAAAAACAGCCTTTTTAATCGCGGCCCCTTCTAGCGGGTGCGGCAAGACAACCATTGCTTTAAGTTTAATGAACGCCTTGTCAAAACGCGGCCTTAACGTTCAGCCATTTAAGGCGGGCCCCGATTATCTTGATACAATTCATCATCAAAAAGTTTGCGGCGGGCCGTCTTATAATCTTGATTTAATCATGGCGAAAAAAGCGGTAAAAGAAACTTATCAGCGTTTATTAAAAGAAGCTGACGCGGCCGTTATAGAAGGCGTCATGGGTCTTTTTGACGGATACGGTTCAGAGGGCAAAGGCAGTTCGGCTGAGCTGGCCATTTTACTTGATATTCCCGTAATACTGGTTTTAGACGTTTCAAAAAGCTCAAAAAGCGCAGCCGCAATGCTATACGGTTTTGAAAATTTTGATAAGCGTTTAAAAATTGCGGGCGTAATCTTAAATTTTTTAGGAAGCATAAGGCATGAGCATTTGGTTGCAGAAGCCGTAAAAAAACACTGCAAAACTGAAATTATAGGCTCGGTGTACAGAGACGAAAATATAAAAATCTCTGAAAGATACTTAGGGCTTTCAAGCCGCAAGAGTTTAGATAAAAAACAGCTTGAAAAAGTTGAGTCGCAAATTGATATTGATAAAATACTGTCTCTTTGTGAAATAAAGAGTTATACAGAAAAACCATCCGCCATAAAAAACAAAAATGTTTTAAGCAAAAAAATTGCCGTAGCTTTTGACGAAGCTTTTTATTTTTATTACCGCGAGAATTTTGATATCTTAGAAAATATGGGGGCCAGGCTCGTCTTTTTCAGCCCCCTAAAAGAGAAGTCTCTTCCTGAAAAAATAGACGGTCTTTATATTGGCGGGGGCTACCCTGAACTTTTTGCCAAAGAACTTTCTGAAAATAAAAATATGCTAAGAGAAATAAGCGGCGCCTCAAAAGACGGTTTGCCTGTTTACGCAGAGTGCGGCGGATTGATGTATTTAAGCAGCGAACTTCTCGCCGCTGAAAACAAATCATTTCAAATGTGCGGCGTTTTTTCCTTTGTTACGAAAATGCGCGCGAAGCGACAGGCCCTTGGTTATAGAAAAATTATCGCGGGCAAAAACTCTATATTTCTGCCGACAGGCCAAGAAATATGGGGTCATGAATTTAGGTATTCAGAAATTGAAAAAATAAAAGATGTAAAATGCGCCTATAATGTTTATAAAGACGATGAACTTATAAACGATGAGGGTTATATTATGAACAATACTCTCGCTTCGTATATACATCTGCATTTTGCGGGAAATCTGGAATTTGTGAAAGGGTTTTTAAAATAGGATATATTATGAAAAAATAAATTATAAAGACAGCATTAGAAACTCAAAATAAAAATGGCCGCCCTGTTTAAAAACTTTATTTTGGCTTATATGGCACTACAATGCGGCATTGTCGGTCTGCCTAACGTAGGCAAGTCGACCATATTTAACGCTCTTACAAAATCTCACGGGGCCGAGGCGGCAAACTACCCTTTTTGCACCATTGAACCAAACGTGGGTATTGTCGAAGTTCCAGACGAACGTTTCGCGAAAATAAGCGAAATGGTTAAGCCGCAAAAAGAAATTCCGGCCGCTATGGAGCTTGTCGATATTGCCGGTCTCGTTAAAGGCGCCTCAAAGGGAGAAGGTCTCGGCAATAAGTTTTTATCTCATATCAGACAGGTTGACGCTATCATGCATATTGTACGCTGTTTTGAAGACGAAAACGTCACGCATGTTTCGGGCAAACCGGCCCCTAAAGACGACATTGAAACCATTGAATTAGAGCTTATCTTAGCCGACTTGGAACAGGCCGAAAAAAAACACGCCTCTTTGATAAAAAAAACGAAATCGGGCGATAAAGAAGCTATTAAATTATGCGAGATTCTTGATAAACTTATCGCCATTTTAAGCAATCAGAAACCGGCCATCTCGGCGGGCCTGACCGAAACCGAACTTTTAAATATTAAAGAATTTGCTTTTCTTACCTTAAAGCCCGTTCTTTTTGTATGCAATTTATCAGAAAGCGATATTGAAAACTACGAATCAAACGCCTATTTTAAAGAAGTCATGGCCGAGGCCAAAATAAGAAACAGCGAGGCTATTGCCGTCTCGGGAAAAATCGAGGCCGAGCTTGCCGAACTTTCAACCGAAGAAGAAAAAGAATTCTTAAACGATCTTGGCATTACGGAACCCGGCTTAAATAAAGTTATTAGAGCCGCTTATAAACTTTTAGGCTACCGCACTTACTTTACGGCGGGCGAAAAAGAAGTTAGAGCATGGAACATCACCGCCGGAATGCTGGCCCCTGAGGCAGCCGGCGTCATACACACCGATTTTGAACACGGCTTTATAAGGGCCGAAGTCACTTCATATGATGATTTTATCGCCTGCGGCGGATTAAAACCGGCTAAAGAAGCGGGCAAGATGCGTCTTGAAGGCAAAGAATACGAGGTTCAAGACGGCGATATTGTTTATTTCAGATTTAATGTTTAGCTTATTCTGCAAAGTTATAATCAATCTTCCACTCGTGAAAATCTAGGCCCATCGGATAAACTTTGGCCTGAAATCTTTTGTGAACAGACGCAAGATTATAGCCGCTGTAAAGAAACGTATAGGGCTGATTTTCATAAAGTATTTCATGCACGCGATGATACATCTTATTTCTTTTTTCTTCGTTAAACTCAAGGCGGGCCCTTTCTATCAGATCGTCAAGCTCTTTGTCTGCGAAAGAAGTGAAGTTATGACCCGCCTTTATGTTGCTGCTGTGCCATAACTGATAAGGGTCAGACTCGATGCCCTGGCTCCACCCTAGCATGGCGGCGTGAAAATCTCTTTTATTCAGCTTGGCTACCATGGCCTGAAACTCAATTGAGCGGGCGTTTATTTGAACGCCGTGTTTTCTCATGTCTTCTTTGACGACGCTTATAAACCTTTCGTAAAAATCTTGAGATCCGGCGGGTATCATGATTTCAAACTCTAACGGTTTGCCGTCTTTATCGAGTATTCCGTCTTTATCGGTATCTTTAAAACCGGCCTTTTTTAATAGTTCAAGAGCCTTCGCCGGATCATATGTTCGCGGTTTAAGCTTCTTGTTATACTGCCTGCTTTCTATCCAGAAAGGGCCGGTGGTTATTTTGGCGAGATCATATAAAATTGTTTTTTGAATTTTTTCTCTGTCAATAAGATATGTTAGCGCCAACCGCACATTTTTATCTTCAAAAGGAAACCGCTTTGTATTGTAGCCAAGGTAGCGATACCCTCTCGATATATATTTAAATTTATTAAAATACTTATCAAAACTCTTTTTATTTGCCTGTTTTATCCACTGAAAAGGAGTTAAATTTAAATAATCGATATCGCGTTTCTGCAAAGCCTGAAAAGCAATCGCTCCGTTTTGAATGATTATATATTCAAGCTTTTTAATTTCAGGTTTTTTGCCCCAGTAATTTTCGTTTTGTTTTAAGGATATTCTTTCTCTGGCGTTCCACTTTTCAAAAACAAAAGGGCCGGTGCCTATAGGATTTTTATGGTTATATTCATTTTTAACAAAATCGACTTTTGAAAAGATATGTTCGGGCAGAATTTCAAAACCGCCCAAAAGCTCAAGCATCATAAAATATGGCTGTTTCATGGTAAAGACAACCGTATAATCGTCGGGCGCAGAAATTGATTTTACGTCTTGATAATAACCCTTAGAAAAAGGATTCGGCGTATTCGGATCCATAAGTTTATTGTACGTAAAAACAACGTCTTTTGAAGTAAGAAAAGCTCCGTCATGAAACTTTACGTTTTTTCGCAAATAAAATGTATATTTCATGTGATCTTTTGATACCTTCCAACTTTCTGCCAAAAGACCTTTAAGCTTTAATGTCTCATAATCTCTTTCGATTAGAGCCTCGTATATTTTACCGGCCACTGTACTTGAATAGGCGTCTTGAGCCAGCAGAGGATTTAATATTTCAGGATCGTTTGAAAGATGCAATACCAGGGTATCTGGTTTTTTTTGCAAAAAAGACGGCTTGCCGCAAAAGAAAAAAAATGTCAGGGTTCCTATGATTGCTATATACTTTTTCATATCTGGTCAAAGTAAATAAAATTTTAGGCTTGTAAAGATATAATGCATGATAACCTCCTCAAAACGGATTTTTCTCGTTTTTTTAAGGGCCGCTTGCAAAGTAAAAAGAGGCAAATGTATTATTTAGCATTTGCATTCTTTATGATTGACACCGTGTTTTTAACTTCAAATCTGCCAAAATACTTAGTTCGGGATGTAGCGCAGCGGTAGCGCACCTGTTTTGGGAACAGGGGGTCGCTGGTTCAAATCCAGTCATCCCGAAATTTTGCGCCTGTAGCTCAGTCGGATAGAGCAACGGCCTTCTAAGCCGTGGGTCAGAGGTTCGAATCCTCTCAGGCGCGAGTTGTATTAGACATGGTGAGTGTAGCTCAGTTGGCAGAGCTCAGGATTGTGATTCCTGCGGTCGCGGGTTCGACCCCCGTCGCTCACCCATTTTTTTTTGAAAAAGATAAAAGGACGCCGATAAACAAGAAAAAGCGCCCGTAGCTCAGCTGGATAGAGCATCGGACTTCGAATCCGTGTGCCGGGGGTTCGAATCCCTCCGGGCGCGAATTTCTTTATTGAATTTGCTGTACACGTCAAATTCAATTGAAAAATAGGCTTTCTAAATAAGTTGACGAAGCAGCGAGCGTGGTGGAACTGGTAGACACGCAAGATTTAGGTTCTTGTGTCGCAAGGCGTGGGGGTTCAAGTCCCTCCGCTCGCAAAAATGCGGGAATAGCTCAGTGGTAGAGCACCTCCTTGCCAAGGAGGGGGTCGCGGGTTCAAATCCCGTTTCCCGCTCATTTTTTTTAAGTGAAAAATGCCAATAACGCGCGATTTTTAATTCTCATAATATTTCTAATTTTCTTTCAATGTAAAGAAAAACCCCGCACAGAAAGTACATCCGCTTTATATAAATTTGCTCTAAGAGACAGTCTTCAATCAGAAGACCCTACTTTCAGCGTAGAGACAACTTCGGGCATTGTATTGAGTCTTTTGCATAAAAATCTTTATAAAACGCAAATCGACGGAAAAATTACAAACGAACTTACCTCCGAAGAATATGCAAATAAAAACATTCTTTATCTTAAAATAAAAAAAGGGATACTATTTAACAAACCCTGCGAGGTCGAACTTACGGCTGAAGACATTGAATTTTCGTTAAACCGTCTCATGAATTCAAACAGGCAAAGCTGGGTCTTAGAGGGCATAAACAAAATCACGGCAAGAGAGCCTTTTTTGTTAGAAATTGAGCCTTTCTTAAACGATAAAATAGATTTTGAAAAATGGCGCAAAAGTATCTGGCCCGATATCAAAGCGCGGATGACCCTGCCGCAAGCGGCCGTATATTCAAAAAAATGTTACGAAGAAAAAAATATTTTTACGGGAGCGTCTCAATTTTTCTTAAGTCAAAACAATTCGCAGTTTATTAAAATAAAAACAAGAGACAATAAATTAATTTTAAAATACGACATACTGCCCGACGAATCTGGCCGATGGTTTTATTTCAGAAGAGGAATGCTTGACGTTTACGAAGCAGGCGGCATTTTCAGGGACTATAGTTACGACGACGAAAAGTTTGAAAAAAAAGACGTCGAAACCCTTCTTGTTTTCTATGCTGCCGTTACTCTGCCCGACGATAAAAATTCCATTTTACATGACGTAAAGTTTAGACAAGCCCTAAACTACAGGCTAAACAGAAAAGCTTTGACCGAAAAAGTTTTAAAAGGAGCCTATAAATCTGCAGATTATCCCGTGCCCGATTTGCTAGGCGAACCTCCCGGGGCTTATTATCATTTTAACGAAAATTATAAATATGACGCCAAATATAAAAAAGATGAAACTGTTTTTATTTACTCGCCTTCTGACAGAGAAAGACAAACTGTAGGTCTCATTTTGCGCGATCTCATTGAAAAACTTGGAATTAAGGCTAAGCTTAAGATATTTGACTTTCCCACTATATTGCGCTTTAATAACCAGCGAAAACCGGGAATTTACCTGCTAAAATGGGTCGCCGATTATCCGCATGCTAATAATTTTCTGGTTCCGTTATTTCATTCAAAAAACGCGGGAAGTCTGGGCAACCGCGCATACTTAAAAGATAAAGAAATCGACTCTCTTTTAGATAATATCTGGCAAAGCCCCGGTAACATAAAAAAAGTTCAAAAGAAAATTCAAGAAAAGGCGCCGTGGATTTTTATCGGCTTTGGCAAGCAACGTTACTTTATAAATAAAAATAAGAAAATTAAAATTCCGGCCATTTATACCGCATGGGGCGAAGACGCTTTTTAATATTTGAGAAAAATAATTAGGGGCAGACAAAATGGGCGTTGAAAGCCAATTTTACCGCAAATCGCAAGCTGTCAAAGAAATAAGATTTTTTTAATCGTTGACAAGGCAAATCTGTCTTTAATCAACTCATATTTGATGAACGAGAAAACCTTATATTATATTACAACTCCAATTTACTACGTAAACGCCAGCCCCCATATTGGTCACACTTATACGACCATAGCCTGCGATACAATGGCCAGATACCAGAGACTATCGGGCAAAGATGTTTTCTTTTTAACGGGCACAGACGAACACGGAGATAAAATTGTCAAAGCGGCCGAGGCGATGTCAAAAACTGTCGAAGAGTACACAAATGAAATATCTCAGGAATTTAGAACAACGTGGCAAAAACTTAATATCACAAACAGCGACTTTATAAGAACAACAGAAAAAAGACATCAAAAAGTTGTTCAATCGATATTAAACGCTATTTATGAAAAAGGCGATATCTACTTAAGCGAGTATGAGGGGCAATACTGTACCGGCTGCGAACGTTACCTTACAGACAAAGAGCTTACAGATGAAGGTCTCTGCCCCGATCATCAAAAGAAACCCGAAATTATAAAAGAAGAAAATTATTTTTTTAAAATGCAAAAATACCTTCCCATATGGGAAGAAATGCTTATAAAAAACGAGCAGTTAATACGTCCCGACAGGTATTATAAAGAAGTATTGGGCGTCATTAAAGAATTAAAATCTCTAGGCGAAGATCTTTCTATTTCGCGTCCGAAAACCAGATTAAGCTGGGGAATCGAACTTCCCTTTGACAAAAACTATGTAACCTATGTCTGGTTTGACGCTTTGATCAATTATCTTTCAGGCATTGAATTTCCCGAGGGCGAAAAATATAAAAATTACTGGCCTGTCGCCAAACATATGATTGCCAAAGATATCTTAAAACCGCATGGGGTTTACTGGCCTGCGATGCTTCTGGCGGCGGGTATATCGGTTTATAATCAGCTTCAAATTCACGGATACTGGCTGGGCTGGGGAGATATGAAAATGTCAAAGTCTCTCGGCAACGCTTTAGAGCCTGTTTCTTTAAGCGAAAAAATAGGCGAAGATTCTCTAAGATATTTTTTAATGCGCGAAATGAATTTTGGCAGCGACAGCCGCTTTAGCGAAGAAGTTTTAATTAAAAGAATCAATCAAGACCTTTCAAACGATTTGGGCAATCTTTTGCAGAGAACGCTTACCATGATAAAAAAATATAACGAAGGCAAGATTTCTCCCGATGCAGAAAAACATCCTCTAACTAAAGAAATTGACAATTTATTAAAAGAAAAGGCAAAAAACTATCATCTGTTTTTTAACGAATTTCAGTTTCACCGCGCCCTTGAAGAAATTTTTGAAATCACGCGAAAATTAAACCAGATTATCGAAGAAAAAAAGCCGTGGGAGATGGCCAAACAAAACCCCGCCGATCTTGTTCCGCTTTTAAATACGGTTCTTTTGGGAACTCTTGCGGCTTTAGCCTACCTTCGGCCCGTACTGCCGAATAAAACCAAAGAAATATTTGACTTCTTAAAGCCCGCTTTTTCTAAAATCTTTCCCGAAGAGCTTGAAGATATTTCATTAAGCCAGATAGAACTAGAATCGTGGCCCATTTATTTCCCCAGGTTTTAGTTCGCCGCAAACAAATAATTTATTTCTTAATCAATTGCCAGTATTCTCTTGGGCTTACAATTGCGCATGATTTATATTTTTTTATTTCCTGAAATGCCTTGTCGCCTGTAACAATATAATCAGCGTCTACAAATTCGGCTAATTGTAAGATATAATTATCGTCTGTATCAGAGCATATATTTGGAATATTGTTATCAGGCTCAGTTAAAATTAAATTTTCTTTTAGAAGTCTTAATTTATTATTAATAATATTGTTCGGAACTTTCAGTTTTTTGCTTAATATTGTTTTATATTCAAATAGTATAAAATCAGAAATATAAACATTAAAATTCAGATATGAGAAATCTAAAATATCTGCAGAAAGACCGCCAAAGATAGAAGCCGAAATAAGAATGTTGGTATCTAATATGACCTTCAAGATATTAACTCAAAAATATCTTCTTCTGAAAACATGCCGGCTTTTTCAGCATAGGGCCTCAGCTCTTTTCTCGAATTTTTCATTTCTTCAATAAAAAGATATTTTAGCAAGGCATCTTTTACAATATTGCTTCTCTTGACATTTTTCGATTTAGCCAATTTATCGACTTTTTTCTTTAAATCTTCATCTAAGCTGATTGATATAATATTTCTCATTGTATTACAGTTTAATAAAATACGAAGAGTACGGCAAATATTATTTTTTGAAATACTTACTTGTTCACGGCGCAATCACAAGAGGGTCAGGGCTTACATAAAACTCTACATCTTCGCCGTCTAATATGTGAATATAATAGTTGCCGGTTGTGATATCTGAATCGGCGTACATTATAAAAAATTCCAAATAACTTGATGAATTAGTATCTAAATTGCTTATACCGTAATCTCTGGTATTATCGCCTTCTTTTTTTAAAACAGCCGTTATCTCTCCCCCTTCGTCATATCTTGTGCCGCATGCGCCAAAAGGGCCGTGCCCGCCGCCGCCAGAAACATCGTCTTCAGGGAGATTGTTTTCTGAGAAGTGTAGATAAAAAGTAAAATACCTATCAATATTCCAATTAGATAAAGAAATAATATTATTTTCAATAAGGGAACTTGAATTATCTGATAATTTATAAGCATTTAATTCTATGCTCTCGACCGTAAAATAATTTCTCGTATCATGCGGGTATTCTTCGACCTCTACCGAGCCGCATACGAGAATTAATAGGATGAGGGCGAGAACCGCTTTAGACGGGGTTATTGTTTTTCTTTTCATAGTTTTTACCTAATGGCTCATTGAAAGTATTATAAAATATAATAAAAGGTATAATATTATAAAGATGATTTGTAAATAAAAATTCTATAATTTGAGATTATAATTTTTAAATTGCAGTTTTTATCTCTGTGTTCTCCGTGCGCCCTGTGGTTAAATCTGCAACCTTACTCGTTCATTGCGAGTGGTACCAGCCATGCAGCGGCTCTAAACGCCGCGTCAGGCGGCTACACCCTATTTAAGAGGATAATGACAATGAAAAAAACCTTTCTTAGTTTTTGTTTTTTCGGGCATCTCGTTTCTGCATTTTTCTTTAACGGCGGGGCACCGGCTCGCAAAGACACAGCCGGGCGGCAGATTTATCGGCGAGGGAATTTCGCCTTTGATAACCTTGAAATCTTTTTTTTGCTTGGTTATATCGGGCATTGAATCTATCAATGTTCTGGTATAATGATGCCTTGGTTTTTTTAATAATTCTGAAGCCGGGCCCTCTTCTAAGACCGAGCCGAGGTACATGACGACAATTTTATCTGACATATATTCTATAACGCTTAAATCATGCGCTATAAATAAATATGTCAAATTCATTTCTTTTTTAATTTCTTTAAGCAGGTTTAATATCTGCGCCTGAATAGAAACGTCAAGCGCGCTTACCGGTTCGTCTAGAACAATGACCTCGGGGGTTAAGATTAAGGCTCTTGCAATTCCTATTCTTTGCCTTTGGCCGCCGCTGAATTCGTGGGGATATTTATCTAAAGAGCCCTTATCAAGGCCCACCATATCGAGAATCTTGTATATTTTTTTTAATCTTTCTTCTTTAGAAGCCGGAAAATATTTCTTATGAATTAAAAACGGCTCTTGTAAAATGCTTTTTATCTTCATGCGCGGGTTTAACGAGCTGTAAGGATCCTGAAAAACCATAGAAACTTTTTGTCTAAAAAGCTTCCATTTTTCGTCGGTCATTTCGCCGCTTTTAAAATCTTCATATTGAAAATGGCCCTCGTCGGGCTTATAAAGCCCTATAAACACACGAGCAAGGGTGCTTTTTCCGCTGCCCGATTCGCCTACAATTCCTAAAGTGGCGCCCTTTTCGACTTCAAAAGAAACGTTTCTTAAGGCATATAAAAGTTTTGCTTCGCCCGAAAGAAATCCGCCCCCAAGCTTAAAGATTTTCGTTAGATTATAAAAGTTTATCACCGAATCATGCTTTTTGTAAAACTTCGCAGGTCAAGAAAGTTTTATAATATTTTTTTTAAAGTTTGAGTTTGGCTCTATTTATATATTTTTGAGCTTTTGAAAAAGCCTCGGATGTTTTTGGAACCTTTTCCCATATTTTAATGGCCTCTTTGTATTTTCCCTGCCGATATAAGAAAATGCCTCTATTGATATTTTTTTCGTCTTCTTCAGAAGCCGCTGTTTTCTTGGCCCCGGAACTTCTTTTCTTATTTAGTTCGTCTCTTGCCTCAGATAGAAGTTTCTTGGTATCTTCATAATCGTCCATGATTTCAAGAACTTCTTTGAATTTTCCTATGGCTAGAGTATAATTTTTTATGGCCATGGCCTCTTGCCCCTCTTTATAGGGTTTCACGGCTATTTCTCTCAGTTTGGTTTTTGTTTTAGCAAGCCCCTTAATAGAATGAATATTGTTTTCGTCAATTTGCTTTACCGAAACAAAAAACGAATAGGCCGTTTTATAATCTTTTCTGTCAAAGGCGGCGCGCGCCTTGTCAAGCCATGCCGTTATTTGATTTTTTCCTTTTTGCTTGGCCATTTCAAAAATGTCCCTTGTCTTCTTATCAAAGGGACTAATTTCAAGTACGCGGGTAAAAGGCTCAAGACATAAACCAAACTGATTTTTTTCATAATAGTTCATGGCTTCTTCGAGAGATTTTTTGGCCTTTAGGGCCTCTTCTCTTTTATTATAAACTTCGCTTCTGTTATCAAGCCTGTAGGCATTTAAATAGGCCTGCGAAGCTTCTTCATATTTTCCTTCGCGCATAAGCTTATCGCCGTCTTGCATAAACTGAAGCCTTTCTTCTTCAATGCGGTCTAAAGTATCTTGAAGCAGGCTTCTGGCCTTTGAATTTGAAGGGTCTACCTTAATGGCTTTTTCTAAGTTTGTTTTTGCCAAAACCCAGTTTCCCTGATCGTAGTATTTTTTACCGTTAACAAAGTCGATTACTTTTCTAGTTTTTATGCCGTCTTCGGCTTTTGAGATATATTTATCGACAAGTACGTTATCAGGGTCTAATTTTTTTACCTGCTTCCATTTTTCAATCGCAGATTCATATTTCCTTTTTTTATATTCTTTAACACCCTGTATAAATAAACCGGCAATTTCATCTTGCGCCTTTTCGCGTTTCTTTTCATTGGAGCACATTTCTTTCATTTCAATAGCTTTTTTATGGTTCTTATCAATATCAAGAACCTTGTTAAAAAACCCCAGGGCTTTATCAAAATCTCTGTTTTGAAAGTACTGCACTCCTTTTGTCATCCACTCTTCAACAAGTTTGCCGTATTTTTTTTCTTTCAGCTTATTTTCGGTTTCGTCAATATACCTTCTCGCCAAAGCGTTTGCCGGGTCAATATCGAGTACCTGTTCCCATTTTTTAATCGCAGGCGTATAATCTTTCTTGTTATAAAGACTCATTGCTTCTTGATGCAGGCCGTCTGCCTGATTTTTGACTTTTGCTTGAGCTTTCTCAAGAAATTCTTTGGCCGCTTTATGCTCGGGCGATAACTTTAAAATCTCGTTAAAATGAAAAATTGACTTTGAAAACATCTTTGTCTGGTTTGTCTTTTCGGCCTCGGTAAAAGCATTTTTACCTTCTATAAAGTGAAATTTCACGGTAGCGGCCGATTCATTTTTAATTTTTTCAAGAAAATTTAAAGCTTCTTCATTTTCAGGATGCAGCGACTTCACCTTTGAGAACTTCTCCCTTGCTTCGGCAAACTTTTTCAGCCTAAAAGCGGTTTTACCTTCTAAAAGATAAGGGGCTATTTGAAGCTCCAGTTTTTTTTGAGCCTGCGGCAGCATTCTCTCTGATTCTTTATGCGTAGCGTGAGCCTTTAGAGATCTTTCAAAATCTTTTACGGCGTTATAGTATTTTTCTTCGGTATAGTTTTTCATCCCTTTTTGATAAAAAGAATTCGCGGCTTCTAAACCGCGAAGCCCCATTTTCTCGGCTTCCCATTCTTCTAAGGCAAGTTTTTTGTATTTTTTTGCGTCAGAATGATCAGGATCCATCTTTAGGGTTTCGTCAAACGCCGCTATTGATTCTTGAAAAGCCTTTCGGCCAAAATAACTGAGCCCTCTGTTAAAAAATACGTGGGCCTTATGCTGTCTTTCGATTATTTCGCGTTCTTTTAGCTCTTCACGCGAGAGCTCCTGCTTTATTTTAATAAGCCAGTTTTTAGAGGGTTCATATTCAGGGTTATAGTTTAACGCTTGAGTAAACGAATCTATCGCCTTTATCTTATCGTCTTTGGAGTAAAAATTCAAGCCGTTTTTATGATGAGCCTCTACTTTTGTCTGCACAAGTTGCTTTATTCTTTCAATATTGGGCCTTGTTTCGTTGTCGGTGGGATCAATTTCTAATACTGCCCGCCATTCGGCGATAGCGTCGCCGTAATTACCCTGCGATTCATATTTTCTCGCCAGCTCTTTATGAAGCCTGAGTAATTTCATATGCTCTTCGTCAAGCCATCCGCTGCTTGTTCTTAGATGAAGAAGCGTTCTCTCTTTATACTTTAACGCGAGTTCATGTTCAGGATTTAATTCTAAAACTTTCACAAAATTATCATAAGCTTTTTTATGCTCTCCCTTGCTGTAGTTTTCAATACCCTCATGAAATTCCATTAATTCCTGCTCAATATTTGTAGCCGGCAGATTTTCAGGGCGGCCAAAAGGACCGAAACCCGCGGTATCAATGTCAAAAGTCAGCGTTAAGGCAATTCTATCTTCAAACGCATTAGGCAGGTATGCCAGAGAAATATCATACTGTTTAAGCTTTGAGCCAATGCCGAAACTTAAATTTTCAAAATCATACCCTCCCCGAAGTTGAATATAGCCTTTATAAACGTCAAGGCTCATTCCTATTTTATGTTCCGGATTTTCGTACCTGCGCTCATAAACCGGCAAAGGATACAACAGATCATAAAAAAAACGTATTCTTCTTTCCCAAAAATTGACCGCCGTAGACAAACGCAGGGTCATTGGTATTGATTCTTGCTCGGTCGCCAATAAGATATCGGTACTCCATATGTTATCTAAGTTCAGCCCAAAATCGAGATATTCAATGGGTCTAAATAAAAAGCCAGCATCGATGGCCCCCGCAATAGAGGCGGCATAATAATAGTCAAAATAAAAAAGCTTTATGTTTTCTCCCATATATAGCCATGAGAATATTTCCCAATAGTGAGAAAATCCGATTAAAAATTCATGAGTACCGTATAATTCTAAAAAATTGCCGGATCCGTCATAAGATTCAAGGCTTGAATTACTAAAATATGAAATAGAAAGCGCATATTTTGAGGTTTTTGAAGAGGGCCAGGCGTATCCGATAAAAACGAAATTCTGGTCATAATTTATCGAAGAACCCATATAAGAAAAACTAAAATTACGTCCCTCAATATAAGGGAACAACGCGGCGGGATTATACCATATTTGACTGATATCTGACGAAAACCCGCCGGAACCCTGCGACAAATGAGCGGCAGACGAAGCTTCTTCTAAAAGATAAGCGGGCGATACCCCGCCGGCGGCATATAATCGATTTATATTAAACAATAAAAATAAAAAGATTAATAGTATTTTTTTCTTTCGTTTCTTCATGGATATAAAAATGAATTATCAGCGCAAAACCACAAACCTAAAAACAGACGTATAGTTTTGCAGCGAAGAATCGGAAAATTCTACCTTAATAACGGCATTATAAACGCCTGAAGAGACTTTATTACCTCTTTCATTTTTACCGTCCCATTTTTCAATATTGCTTTTAGGCGAAAATTTTACCGATTTATCTTCGTTATCGATGACCTTTTTTACCAGATTGCCGCGATTATCGTATATTTTCAAATCGACTTTGCCGTCTGCGGGCAAATCATATACAATTTTCATTTCTCCCTGAGAGGGAATATATGGTATGGGATATCCGTAAAGCCCCATCTCAACATATGATAAAACCAGTTCTTCTAAAAATATAGTATTTGAATTAAATGTCAATTCTACAATTAAGGGACGACCGTTATTTGCCGTTTCGGGAGCCTCGTCGACAAGCGCAATCGTCTGGGTCGAATTCATGCCTGTTTGGCTGTAAATCTGCTTTCCCGTAGATTCTTTTATGACAACATCAACGCTTCCTGTACCCGATATTTCTAAGGTCAGAGTGTCCCACTTAAAGCCTTTTCTAATGGTAAATCCGCTTAAATTCAAATTAGCTGTACCCCCTAATGAAGTAAAACCCGTAACAGGCGCGTCTAAGTTTGTGGTATCAAGCGATAAACCGCTGGTTAAATAATTTGAAGGCGTTATAACATAAGAACCCGCAAAAATCATATTAAAAACAGACGTAAAGAGAAAAGTACAAATGAATATAAAGATTTTTTGTATATACCTGACATTTCTTATTTTTTTTATCAACATATTTACCATATATATTACATGCAAAGAATTGACAAGGCCAAAATATTATGAAGGTTTACATTTATTAAGAGCATCAACCGGCTTTTTTTAAGTTATCTTCTTCATCGACTAAAACTAAAGGCAATATTTCTTCCCGGGTAGTATAGTACTTTTCTCTGTAATATTTATCTTTCTTTTTAAACACGCTTATTCCGTTTATATCTTCGCTTTCTAATTCTGCGTCTTCGGCTTTTTCGATGCCTCTTAAAGAATATTTATCATATTTTACGTTTTTTTTGGTTCCGAACTCTTTCAAAGATTCTTTAACTATTTTTTCGGAAGCAACCGTAACTTCTTCGGGCGTTTCCGCTTCCGGTAACGCAATCGCCGATTCTTCGGTTGTCTCGACTTCCGTTAAAGCAACCGTCGACTCTTCGGGGGTTTCGACTTCTGGTAAAGCAACCGCAACTTCTTCGGGAGTTTCAGCTTCAGTTGAAGCAACCGCAGCTTCTTCGGGAGTTTCGACCTGCGACGAAGCAGCCGCCGATTCTTCGGGTGTCTCGACTTCTGCTAAAGCAACCGCAACTTCTTCGGGAGTTTCGACCTGCGACGAAGCAGCCGCCGATTCTTCGGGTGTCTCGACTTCTGCTAAAGCAACCACCGACTCTTCGGGGGTTTCGACTTCTGGTAAAGCAACCGCAACTTCTTCGGGAGTTTCAGCTTCTGGTAAAGCAACCGCAACTTCTTCAGGAGTTTCGATTTGCGGCGAAGCAGACGCCAAATCTTCGGGAGTATCGTCTTCCGTTGAAGTAACCGCTGACTCCTCTGGAGTCTCGACTTCTTTAGATTCTATGACAGGTTCATCTTGTTCTTCAATTTCTACAATTTTTATATCGGGTATATTTGAAAGTTTAGTTTCTTCGTTTGGTTTTTGAAACAGTTCGTCTTCTACTTCATCAACACAGAGAATCTTGGCCGGTTCTATCTTGGCTTTTGAAGTTTTTAGAGATTTTTCTTCTTTTGATTTTTCTTTGGTCTTGTCAAATTTTAAAATCTTTTTTTCAAGATCTTCTTCGGCAAAGAAAACAAAATTCTTATTTTTTGGCTCTGTTTTAATTTCTTTTTTTTCTGTAATTTCTAATATGTTTTCAGACGATTCTTCTTCTTTTGCCTGCGAGCCTGACTCTTCTGATTCAAAAAACTCAAGCGGAACAATTTCATCGCCTGAATCAATATCTTTTATTTCTATCAAGTCATTTGCTTCTGACTGGGGCAGTCTTATCTCTTCTTTCTCTATACCCGCTTCGATTACAGCGGATTTAATTTCTTCTTCTTGAGATTCTTCATTTTCTGAAAGTTCGTCAATGATTTCTTTTACTTCAGATTCATCGTCTTTGGGAAACAAATTGGCCAATGGTATTTCAAGAGGCTTTTTTTTGAGTTCTTTTTCAATTTCAAGGTATTTCTCATTCGTTATTTCTGAGAGATTATTTATTTCGTCGCTTACTTCTTGTACCGTAAATTTTTCGTCGGGCCATAATTTAGATAATGATATCTCAAGTAACGGATCTTTTGTCGGCTTTGCCTCTATCTCAGCTTTTTTAGACTCTTTTTTAAATTCTTTTTCATTATTTATTTCATCTTTTTTTTCAATTTCTTCGGTTTCTTTCGTTTCTTTCGTTTCTTCAATAATTTCAACGACGGGCTCTTTTTTAATTGCAACCTCTTTTTCTGAAAACTTTTCATCAATCGGCGGTTTTATTTTTTTCGCTGAGGCGCTTTCTGTTTGAACTTCTTTTAAATCTATTACAGGCCTGGCGGGTTCTATTATTTCAACAGCGTCGTCTTCTCGATAGCCCGCGCTTACAAAAACTTCAGATACTATTTCTTCTTTTTGATTACGCTTCTTTTTCTTTTCTATCTTTTTTTTTTCAGGCTCTACCGTTACTCGAATTTTTTCTTCAGGCTCTACAAACCCGGTTATTACTTTGGCGACAGAACTTTTTTCAGTCGATATTTTTTTTATGGCCTCGGTTAAAGAAGTCGTATTGCCATACTCTTGAGATTCTTCTGATTTTTCTGATTTTTCTTTGTTCATTATCGCGTCAGCCAGCAAATGTTCAGAGCGTTTTTGATCATCGATATTTTTCACGGGAATTTCTTTGGGCGGCCGATTTAATTTTTCGGTAAGCATCCCGAGAGCAAAAAGCTCTCTTTGTTTCATCGAATGAGAAAGATCTTGGCTTTTACCTACCAGTTCGATGGTTTTTTGATTTAGCTCAATGGCCTCTTTCAAACCGTCTTCAAGCCATGTTTTTTTTGAAAAAGGTTTTTTCACCGTTAACCAAACGCGCAGTTTTTTAATATAATGCAGACAAAGTATAATAGAGATAAACGAAAAAATGTATAAAAATACTCTGAAAAAATAAAATCCCGCTGAAACAGCAGGGTAAACCAAAAGCACATGAACGTCTTTTAACTGTCTGCTTAAAAACCTGTACGGATAATCTCTTCCCGCAAGCGGTCCCGTAAAGACAGATCCGCTTTCTAAGGTATACTTTCTAAATTTAAGAGGGGTAAATTCGGGAGAAATTATTTTATTTTCGGCGTTTATAATAAAACCGTACATACCGTTTCCTAGATTTCCGGCATAGGGTAAATCAGGAAACTTCCATATATCCCAAAAACCCTGAATATAACCGATGACCTTATTGTCTTTTTCGATTTTTGCCGTAAACCTTTCGGGCGTAACGCTGACCGGCAGTTCTTCTAATTCAAATTCAATGGGCGATTTTTTAAATCCGTTTGAGCGCCAGATCAGATTTTTATTTTTATCATAAACCGCCCATTTTAAAATATACTTATATGAATCAAGACGCTTTACAACTTCATACTTATAAACATCGGCAAAATAACTTTTGGGTTTTGTAAGCCAGCTTATAAGAGCAGGGTCAGATCGCAAATTAAGCAGGGTATCGACTTTGTTTTTCGGAAGATTCTCAATGTTCTTTTCAAGAGAATCAAGAATATCTTCAGCTTTCAAAAACGCTTCTTCTCTTGCAACGATATCTAATGTTTGCCAAAGAATTTTATCTTTAAATCTCTCTTTGCTTGTATAAACGCGCTCTTCTTTTTCGCCGATTACAGCCAGATAAATAATTTTAGTTTTACCGCGAACAATTTCGCCGGTATAATATTCAAAAACCGCCGGCAGTTTTTTTTCATGAGCCGCAAATAAATACAAAAATAGAAATCCGCCAACTAATATAGCGAATCTGAAAAACTTAAATATCTGTCTGCGAATTCTGTAAGATATCATTTAATTAAAGCCGGTTTTTTATTAATATCGACAAATAACGCCCTATTCTTGCCCCGCAAATCAAATTCTTTTAATGCGCCTACTGTTTATTTTCTTTTTTTTCTGCGTTTTCTTTGTCTTCCTTGTCTTCTTCTTTGTCTTCTTCAAGCCAGAATTCTTCAAGACTTTTCGGCATAGGGTCAAGCTTTTCGCGCGGCAAATTGTATGAAACAGACAAAGAAGCGTACATAGAATTTCCTGAAATATAGGCGGGCGCATAGGCTCCCGAAAAATCGACGTCTAAACCGCTGATTTTATAGTCCATTCCAAAACCCAAAGCAAAAGCGTTGTCTGAAAATGCGTTTACCAGATAACTTCCCCTTAAAAAAACAGCCAGCTTATAAATATGATAAATCATTTCGATGGAACCGCCATAGGTCATATTATCTTGGGCGCCATATTTAAATTGGGGGCCTGCCGACAAATCAAACTTGTAGTTTAATATATTGCGCATTTTATAATTCAATGCGGCGTTAAATGCCATCGGCAAAGGCGACCCTTCGCTTATAAAAACAATATCAGGGCCGGCGTTAGTTAACGCAACAGAACCCCAAAGGCCGCTTTTTCCCCAAAAGGCGGCCTTTTTAAGCGATACGTCAAAAGCGTAACTGTCTGCCGTATAGGGTCCTATTTTTTGGCGGATGTACTTGACGTTTACCCCTGCCGAAGCTTCCCATGGTAAAAGCAGGGCATAATTTAACAAAACGCACATATCGTATAAAGTAAGATTGCCTATACTGTCGCCCAATTCGTCGATATTCTCAAAAGTTCCATAATCTAAATAAATAGCGCCCAGCGAAACGCTCCCCCAGCGTCTTGGCAAAGTATAGCTTAATGCTAAATTTGTGTAGGTTACAGTTTCAAAAAAAGTGTATACACCCGCGCTGCTCTGCCATTCGGGAAGTTTCTCGTCAAAAAAAGATAAGACCGCCGCGGGATCTGAAAAGATATTTTCGACGCCAAAAACATCGGCGGGATGACCATAAGCGTATTCTTTCGCGTTATGCGGCAGTTCCAAAAAATTGGCCCCTGTTGTTACAGAAGAGCCCGATATCGCGTAATTTAATAAAAAATAAACACTTAAAAATAAATATATTTTCTTATTATGCATTTCTATCATTATATAAGACGAAATAAAAAACCTTTTCAATCATTATAAGCATAAAAAAGCAAAAACGCCAACCAATACTTCGTCAAAGACGAATTTAATGGCTTGCGTCTTTATTTTATATTAATTCATATGCAAAGTCTATTTTAGACCTTCAAGACAAATTTCGGCTTTTTTAAGTTGAACAGAAAGTTCTTTTTCAGACGTTGAGCCCGTTCCCTGTTTTCGGTTTATACATTCTGAAATCAATATTACTTTTTTTGAAAGCGTATATTGGCCCAAAACTTCTTTAATTTGACTTTCGTCAAGAGAGCTTATGTAAATTTTCTTTTTTTCACAATAGGCTACCAGTTTTCCCGTTAATTCATGAGCCTCGCGAAAAGGCAGTTTATGATAACTTACAAGATAATCGGCAATATCGGTAGCTTGGGCAAAACCTTTTTCAAGGTTTTCAAGCGCCTTTTCGGGATGAAATTCGACATTTAGCAAAATTTCAGAAACTCCTTTTATGCCGTATGATACCTGCTTTGCCGTATCAAACAAATATACCTTGTCTTCCTGCAAGTCTCTGTTGTAGGTCAAAGGCAGGCTTTTTAAATTCATTAAAAGCGCGTTTAAGTTCCCTGTCACTCTTCCCGTTTTGCCGCGCAGTATTTCTGCGATATCGGGATTTTTTTTCTGCGGCATGATAGAAGATCCCGTAGTTACCGCGTCGTTCATTGTTATATACTGAAATTCTGACGAATTATAAAGAATCATCTCTTCGCAAAAACGCGAAATATGAATAAAAAGCTTTGCCGCAAAAAAATGATAGGTCATCTGGTAATCTCTTGACGAAACAGCGTCCATGCTGTTTTCATATAGCTCTGAAAAGCCTAATTTTTTTGCCGCAAATTCTCTATCTATGGGATAATTGGCTCCCGCAAGAGCAGCCGCCCCAAGGGGCATCTTATCGCAATCTTTTTCTGCGAATAAAAGAAAATTAATATCGCGAAAAAACATCCAAAAATATGCCATCAGATAATGGCCCAATAAAACGGGCTGCGCAATTTGCGTATGGGTGTAACCGGGCCAGATTTTTTTCTGGTTTTCTTTGGCTTTTTGAAATATATTTTCAAGCAAGTCAATAAGTTCAGACTTCTGGTTTGCGATGACTTCTTTCAGGTACAAATGCGTGTCAACGGCGACCTGATCGTTTCTTGATCTGCCCGTATGCAGTCTCTTGCCATCGTCGCCAATGATTTCGGTAAGCCTCGTTTCAATATGCGTGTGAATGTCTTCAAGTTCAAACGAATACTCTAGCTTATTTTCTTCTATTTCTTTCTCAACCTGAAGAAGACCTTTTTGAATATTTTCAAACTGCCCCTTTTCAATAATATCCTGTTTGGCGAGCATCTCGGCATGGGCCAAAGAGGCCCGAATGTCTTGCTTATATAAAATTTTATCAAAACTGATTGATTCAGATATCTCGCGGCTTAAATCTGAAAGACTCTTTTCAAAGCGTCCTCCCCATAATTTCTTTTTATCTTCAGCCATATTCTTTTTTGGCGGGTTTTTTTAGCAAACGAGCTTAAGCCCGTTTGCTAAAAAAACCCGCCTTTTAAAAGACAGACGATTGAAAATACACAACCGGTCAAGATTTTATTGATTGCCGTCACGCCTCCATATCAATAATAGAATAAAATATTTTATAAATATTATATTTTTGTAGATTAAACTATCCTCATCATATATATTTATATTTTTAGAGAATAAAAAAAAATACTATTCAATTTCAGTGAAAATTTATGCATAACATTTTTTATTCTTCAACCCTAAGAAGGAGGCCTCTTAAATGGTGCATAGAAATTACAAACCCTTAAAAATACGTCCGTATGTTCCCAGTCAGCTTAAACCTCTTTTCGAAATTGCCAATAATTTTTCATTTGCCTGGTCTTACAGAATATCTGAAATTTTTCAAAGTATTGATCCTAAATTGTTTAAGAAATGCAAGAATAATCCTTACCGAATGCTGATGGAAGTCGATAAAAGCGTTTTAGATGAATTAAATTCAAACAAAAGTTTCTTAAAAAGACTCGCCGACGCTTATATTCATTATGAAGTTTATTGCAATGAGGGTCTCAATCATAAAGAAATAGCCTTTCCTGACGGGCAGCGTATCGCTTATTTTTGCGCTGAATTCGGTCTTCATGAGTCGTTTCCCAATTATTCCGGAGGTCTTGGCGTTCTTGCAGGTGATCATATCAAAACGGCTTCTGATATAAACATGCCGCTTCTTGCCGTGGGCCTTTTATACAGATACGGTTATTTCTCTCAGTATTTAAGCGCAGAAGGATGGCAGCAGGAAAAATACTATGTTCTTGATACTTTTTCTGTACCCTTAGAAATTATCTGCGACGATAAGCAAAATCCCGTTTTAATACCGGTTGACTTCCCGGGCAGAATTGTTTATTTACAGGTATGGAAAGCAAAGATAGGCAATGTTCCCCTTTATCTTTTAGATGCGAATATTGCCGAAAATTCTTTTGACGACAGAAAAATAACAGATATGCTTTATATCGCAGACAAAGAAATGCGTCTTCAACAGGAGCTTTTACTTGGCATAGGCGGGGTTCGTTTCTTGAAAAAAATGGGCATAAAAGTTACGACATACCATATGAACGAGGGACATTCGGCGTTTTCGGCCCTTGAAAGAATGCGTTGTTTTATGGCGGAACGCAAACTAAGCTTTAATCAGGCTCTAGAGCTTGTTAAATCAAGCGCTCTTTTTACCACGCATACCTCGGTGCCCGCCGGCAATGAACAATTCTCTGACGAGCTTTTAGAAAAATACCTTTCTCCGTTGATAAAAACTCTGGGTATCGATATGCATAAATTTCTAAATTTCGGGAAGGTTCACGAAGAAAAAGGGGAAAGCTTTGGCATGACGCCCTTTTCAATACGTATTGCCGCCTACACAAACGGCGTCAGCAAATTACACGGTTATGTTTCAAGGAACTTATGGAAAGATATCTGGAAAGAACTTTTTCTCGACGAAATACCCATAGATCATATAACAAACGGAGTGCATGTTCCTACATGGTTATCTGACGAATTCAGCAGACTCTTTTTTCGCTATGTCGACCCAGACTGGATAAGCAAAATTGGCGATCCAAAAATGTGGGAGCGCATTGAAGATATTCCGGCAAATGAATTATGGAAGTCTCAGGAAAGACTTAAAGACAGGCTGATTGCTTTTGTAAGAAAAAGAATCAGACACGCGCTAATAGAGCTTCATGTTACCGCCGAAGAAATACAAGATTCTGAAAATCTTCTTAACGTAGACGCTTTAACAATCGGTTTTGCCAGAAGATTCGCGACTTATAAAAGGGCCAACCTTTTATTTAAAGACAAAGAACGCTTAAAAAAGATCATGGCCGATAAAAGCAGACCCGTTCAGTTTATTTTTGCGGGGAAGGCGCATCCGGCAGATAAAGAAGGGAAAAAACTGATTCAGGAAATTATACAGCTTGCCCGCGAAGAAGGCTTTAAAAACCGCCTGGTCTTTATTGAAGACTATGATCTTGAAATTGCCAGATATCTGGTACAGGGCGTTGACGTATGGCTTAATACGCCGAGACGCCCCGACGAAGCCTGCGGCACCAGCGGCATGAAAGTGGGCATAAACGGCGGAGTCAATCTTTCGGTGGCCGACGGCTGGTGGGACGAAGCGTACGCGAACGATATCGGCTATACAATAGGCAAAGGCGAAGAGTATGAAGATCATGAATATCAGGATTTCGTCGAAAGTCAGGCTCTTTATGATATACTTGAAAACAGCGTAATACCGGCATACTACAATAGAGGCGTAGACAATCTGCCAAAGGCATGGATAGCCAAAATAAAGCAGTCTCTGAAATATTGTATCGCGAATTTTAATTCAGAAAGAATGCTTAAAGAGTACGCCGAAAAATACTATAATCCGGCGAGCGTTAGACATTTAAAACATATTCAAGATAATTTCTTACAATTAAAAGAATATGAATCATGGTTAAGCATTATTCAAAAATTCTGGGATAAAATAGAAATTGTAGATTACGGCTCAAAAGATAACCAGGAATCTTTTAACATGGGAGATAATCCTGAATTTTTATGCAAAATCAAGCTGGGAGAGTTAAAAGAAAAAGATATCAAGGTATCTCTTTTTTACGGTAAAGAAGAAAAAGACGGAAAAATTCTTTTCGACAAATCTGACGAACTAGACTTCGCAAGAAAAGAAAACGATGTAAGCGTTTTTTCTAAAAAAATTACGCTAAAAAAAGGCGGTAAGTTTTTTTATACCGTACAGGTTCTGCCGAATCACCCCATGAGAAGCCGCCCCCTTGAACCCGGATACATTAAATGGGCCTAACTCTTATTTTTTCTTATTGAGTTTAAACCTTTTATCGTTTCAAGAAACGATTCGTCTTTCGCTAACTCTTCAAGCGGCGCTTTAATTCTGTATGACCAGTTAAAGTCAGAAACTGTTCCCGGTATATTGATTCTCTCGTCGCGACAATCTTCTGACCAGTATTTCTTATCTAGAGCGAAGATATCCTGAATGGTTAAAATTGATATCAGCGATTTTGTTTCTAACTGCCATTTAATTATATCGCTGGCAATCTCTGGCGTAAATTCAAAATCATCATTTTGACGCGGATGTATATGAACATAAAAAAAACGTCTCTCGTTTTCTTCTTCACGCCACCATTGTCTTACATTTGACGAATCGTGAACCGATGTTGTAACGACAGAAAGAAAAGGAAATTCATCTTTTTCAAAAAAAGGCGCGTCTTTTCTGTCGTAATGCTTTGTCCATCTGATAACTTTTAGGCTGAAAATATTTAATTCTTCAAGAATTTTTGCGGTACACTGAGGCACGGCTCCCAGATCTTCGGCGCAAAAGATTAGGTCGCTGTTTTCTTTAAAATTAGATAAAATCTTTCTTCCGTTTTTTTCCCAAATCGCTTCGCTTTCTTTATAAAAACCGGCGATCGCCTCTCTTAAAACATTCTTTTTCTCTTCAGAAAGAGAGTTGAAAAAACCGGCTTCATGAAAAAACCATAACGGAGAAAATGAGTCGTCGTCTGTTTCTTGAAGAGTTTTATTTCGGTAAACAGAAATTAAAAAATTTTTTATATCTTCATTTTCATCTAAGCCATATATTTTTTTTTCGCCGCGAAATTCATTTTTTAAAATCATCCAGTCTGTTTCGCGATGACAATCAAAGTATTTCTTTATTTTTTCTTCAGCGAGAAAAACATCGTTTTTATGAATGGCCGGCGTCGATAAAAGAGATATTTCTTCTTCAGAAATATTTTTCTCTTGAAGATCTTTTCGAAAAATTGGCGCCGACGGATTAAATCTGCCGCATCTGGCGCTTATATCGTTTTCAGGTATCTGCCAAATTCTTAAAAAACCGATTACATGATCAAGCCTTATCGCGTGAAAAAATCTGCCGCTTTGTTTGAGCCTTTCTACCCACCACTCGTAATTTTCGTCAGATATTTTGTTCCAGTTATAGACAGGAAAACCCCAATTCTGACCCTCTTTAGAAAAATAATCGGGAGGAGCTCCCGCCGTAAATTCAAAATTAAAATAATTTCTGTTATACCATACGTCGGCGCTGTCTTTATTCATTAAAATCGGAATATCGCCCTTAAGCAAAATGTTATTCTTATCAAGATATTCATAAACCTTTAAAAGCTGTTTTTCTGTTTCATATTGCCGCCAGATGTAATAATATATTTCTTTGAAATTTTCATTTAATATTTTATCAATAAGACCTTTATCGGGTTCTCTGTATTGGTTCGGCCAGTCAACCCAGCTTTTCAGTCCGTTTTTTTCTTTTAGATATCTGTAAACGGAATAAATCTTCAGCCATTTTGAATTTTCAAACCTGTTTTTTATTTCTTTATTATTTATAATATCGTTATAATCGCGAATGTATATTTCATGTAGAATATTATTTTTAAACCGGTAAACATCTGTATAATGCACCCGGGCTTTATTTTCATATTCTTGCTTAAATTTTTCAATTTTTTTCAAATCGTCATTATTTTTGGTAAGCGCCTGAAGGCGTAAATAAACGGGATTTAACGCAAACGCGCTTAAGGCTCCGTAGGGAGAGTTATCAAAACCGGTATCGTTAACCGGTAAAATTTGAATCATCTCAAAACCAGCTTTTTTGCAGAAATCGCCTAGATAAATAATATCTAAAAATTCGCCTATGCCGCAGCTCTCGCGGCTTTTAAGGGAAAAAACGGGAACGCTAAGACCATTTAGATAACGGTCGATTTTTTGAGATTTCATAAAAAATGTATGTGTAAATTCTCGCCTAACTGATTAAAAACTTTAAGCCATTCAGTAGCCGCAGATATTCCCTTTGAAGATTTTTCGCTCATTATTTTATATCTTCGTTTATATATTTTATAATAAAAATTCTGAACTCTCCATGTATCGAGTTCAAAAACGGCCTTGTTTAAGATTTCAATCGTTTCATTTATTTCATGAAGCAGTTTTATTTCTGTTTCAATACTTTTCATTTGATGCAAGAGTCTTTTCATTTTTTCTGATATCTGAAACGAGGCGGCGAATTCTATTTCAGAAGTATGCAAAGAGAGCGAAAAAAACTTTGCCTGGTTCAGATATTTCTTAAGCCGCCTGATATCGATTTCTTTTTTTTCAAACAAGCGCGAAATTCCTTTGGTATAGATATTTGAAAGACTCAGCATCAGAGGATGAGGTATCTCGAGAGAATTTTGCGCCAAAAAAGCAAGCAGGCGATAGTTTTGAACAAGAATTCTGCTTTCGCCTCTTAAAATTTCATTCATCGCCTCTTCTATTTTATTGTAAGAATATTTTTGTATAAAATCTTTGAGAAGATTCTGCAATAAATATTGCTTTCTAAACCTGCTATTTAAAAAACGTATTAGCTCTACCAGATTTTCTGATTTAACAATATCTTCTAAAGATTCGTGAAAATTTTCGATATTTTGTATTTCGTGATAAAAAGAGGCGTAACAGTGAATATGATACGGCTTTTCCTGCACTATCGTATAATATATCTCGCTCGTTTCTAAAATTTTATTATTGACTATTTTCATTTTTCCTGTAGAAATCAGGGCCTTTTCAGAAATATACTCTTTTTTTTCTGTATGAAGTATTGTATAATTATAGGTTTCAATTTCTTCAACCGGCTTATCTAAAAGGCTTAAAGCAAAATGAATTGTTATTAAAAGCGGATCAACCCTGTCAGGTAAAAGCTGCTTTTCAACAATAACGGCGCCGGTCTTATTGCTGTTTGTATTAGAGCGGGCATTATGAATAAGAGATTTATATTTTTCATATATTTCAATTTCAAAAAGTTTTTCGGCGATTTCAATTCCCCTTACGGCAAAGCGAAGCACATATTGCGTCGCGATATCGGTTATATCGTCAAAAAACCATGCGCAGCTTGTAAACATCATCAATAAATTATACTGAAGTTCCATAAGCAAAAGCGCTTCGGTTTTTATTTTCGGATCTTTATTATTTTTTAACTCTGTAGATAAGAATTTTTCAATCTTTGATTCGTGGTTACTTAATACTATATGAATATACTTATTTCTTGCCCGCCAGACATTTTCAAAGATTTCTTCGGCTTTTTTTTCAAAATGTTTATTTACATAGTCTCTAAGCCAGTTTAATGATTCTCTTAAAGGCTTTCTCCATAACTGCCGCCATGAAGGGTTCAGGCCGGTCTTACATCCGCAGTCGTCGCGCCATCTTTCAATGCCGTGAGCGCAGCTCCATGAGGTATTTTCATTGATTTGAACTTCATACTCGGGAGGATGTTTCTCAAGAAATTCTGCGTATACCGTAATTTGAGCGTTACTTTTTTCTATTTCATTAAGACAGAAAGCAAGAGCCATTTCGCCGAACCTGTGATGATGCCCGAATGTCTCGCCGTCTACGGCGATATGCATCAGAGAATAATCTCTTTTCGCGGGAAAATCTGCCTGTATCAGTCTGTCGGCAAAGGCCTTGCCGTCTCTTAAAAGATTTCCGAAACTGACCGCGTGAGACAATCCTCCGTTGTAAAAAAATAAATTAATTGTTTTTCCCGAAGGTAGCTTCGCGAGATATGCCATTGTTGTGTCTATCCCGTGAGAAGCGACCTCAATCCAGTCGCTTGCATTTAAATGACGTATTGATTTTGCCTGATGAGGCGCTAAAATTGTAAATTTTATTTCGTGTTCGGCTAAAACTTCTAATGTTTCTGTATCGACAGCCGTTTCGGGAAGCCAGAGCCCTTCGGGATATCTTTCATAGCGGTCAATAAAATCAGCGATACCCCACTTTACCTGCGTTTTTTTATCTCTTAATGAAGCTAAGGGCATAATAATATGATTATAAGCCTGAGCGATGGCGGCTCCGTGTCCTGAAAATTTTTCACGGCTTATCATATCGGCTTCTATGATATTCTGATAAGTTTCAAATTCGTATTTTTGAAGCCACTGTAACAAGGTTGGTCCTATATTATGGCTCATTCGGGAATAATTATTCAAAATTCTGACTATCTTTTTCTCTTCGTTTAAGATTCTTGCGAATGTATTTGGCGAATAACATTCATTCGCGATTCTCTGGTTCCAGTTTTTATAGGGAAAAGCGGTCTTTTCTGATTCAATTTCATTTATCCATGGATTTTCTCTGGGAGGCTGATAAAAATGACCGTGAATACAAATATACTTTTTCATTTTTTTTTTGATATGAGATTATTCTAGCATTATATTACGACAAGCTTAATTTATACATGATCCCGGGCGCTGTTACGATTTTCGGCTATTTCTTAATATTATAACAAATCAAAATGGCGCCCATTAACCTTTGCTTTTATTCTAAATTATAGTTTAATAGTAAATTTAGCAATCATCAAAAAAACAATATTTTTTTCCTGATTTTATGTGTTTTTTGCCTTTTTTTTGGACATTTGATTTTAATGAATTAATGTATATAAATAATGGCAAAGAAGGTATTGATGGTTGGCTGGGAATACCCGCCAAACATTACCGGAGGCCTTGGGATAGCCTGCAAAGGATTAGTAAACTCATTAGCCCAAAAGGGCATTTCTGTACATTTCATGGTACCCAAACTCTTTGGTAATGAAGAGTGTTGCGAAAATGTTGAACTGATAGATCCGTCAGTTATAAAAACTTTTCTAACACAAGAGGAAATTCAAGAAATTGAAAATTTGCGGGCGAATGTTTATAGCGCCGAAATAAGGTCTTCAGCTTACGCGTATTGCGGCGAAGAGTCGAACTGGCAAAGCGCAAACAAAAACACAAACGCAAAAGACAGTCTCTCAGAAATACAAGGAGGATACACTGACAGAATATTTTCAGAAATAAGCGAGTACGCTGCATGGGCGAAGGCTTACGCGAAAAAAGTAGACTTTGATATCGTACACGCTCATGACTGGATGTCGTTTCCCGCGGGAAAGGCGGCATCTGAGGCGGCCAAAAAACCATTGGTATGCCATGTTCATGCCACCGAATATGACAGATCTGGCGACAATGTAAATGAACGCGTTTTTCATCTTGAAAAAGAAGCGCTTGATTCATGCGATAAGGCGGTAACAGTAAGCGAATATACAAAAAGCATACTGGTAAACCGTTATAACATATCAGCCGATAAAATTCAGGCGGTACATAACGGCGTTGATTTTGAAAATTACGACCATTTAAATTCTTCAAACAGAGGCATTGATAAAGATACAAAAGTAGTCTTATTTTTAGGCAGAATTACCTTTCAAAAAGGTCCCGACTATTTCGTAAGAGCGGCTCAAAAAGTTTTAGAGAAAACAAAAAACGTACGTTTTGTCATGGCAGGCACGGGCGATATGTATCATAGAATGATAAGTTTTGCTTCTGGTCTAGGCATAGGAAAATATTTTCATTATACCGGTTTTTTAAATAAAGATGAAGTGCGCCGGGCCTATTTAACCAGCGACTTGTATGTAATGCCTTCGGTTTCTGAGCCGTTTGGCATTGCTCCCTTAGAAGCAATGAATTATCGCGTACCCGCGATAATTTCAAAGCAATCGGGCGTAAGCGAAATACTTCAAAATGTAATTAAGATTGATTTTTGGGACGTCGACGCGCTGGCAGAAAATATCTTGCATGTTACAAAATATTCAGGTTTAAGCAATGACCTAAAACATAACGGATATCTCGAAGCCAAAAACGTAAGCTGGGAGCGCTCGGCTGACAAACTTTTAAATCTTTATCATTCATTAAATTAAATGTTTAATGAATAAATAATGAATAAAAACCTGCGGTAACTTACCGCAGGTTAAATTTTCAATATAAGAAGTTATCTTAAATAACTTCTTAATTACTAAAAATAAATTTAGACAACAGGAGAATAAAATGACGTCAATATGTTTCTATTTTGAGGTTCACCAGCCATTTAGAATTAAACCGTATGGTTACTTTCAAATCGGGCATGACCCTTTTTATTTAGACGACAATAAAAATTATGCCGTATTACGAAAGGTATCTGATAAATGTTATCTGCCAACGACAAATCTATTGCTTGAATTAATTGAAAGATATAAAGGACGTTTTAAGGTCAGTTTCTCGCTTACAGGCGTTCTTATCGAACAATTTAAGATGTGGTATCCCGAGGTTCTTGATAATTTCAAAAAATTAGCAGATACAGGATGCGTTGAGTTTTTAGGCGAAACCTACTATCATTCTCTTTCGAGTATCATTGAAGAAGAAGAGTTTAGAAAGCAGGTAAAAATGCATACAAAACTCATACAAGACGAATTTGGTCAGACGCCAAAAGCTTTTCGAAACACAGAGCTTGTTTATTCTGATCATATCGCTTATCTCGCCAAAGATATGGGGTTTAAAACCATATTAGCCGAAGGCGCCGAAAGACTTCTTCACTGGAGAACCCCCAATTATGTCTACAAGCCCGAACATACCGAAGGCATAAAATGTCTTCTTAAGAATTATAAATTAAGTGACGATATTGCTTTTCGTTTTTCAGAACGAGGGTGGAAAGAATTCCCCCTAACGGCTGAAAAATATTCTAACTGGGTTCACAGCATAGCCGGCGACGGCCAGACAGTCAATCTCTTTATGGATTTTGAAACTTTCGGCGAACACCAGTGGGAAGACAGCGGAATATTTAATTTTTTAAATCATCTTCCTGAAAAGATATTTCAGCATCCTGATTTTGAATTTGAGACAGTATCGGCAGTTTCTGAAAAATACGAACCAGTAGGAACAATTGCCACAAGCGATTTAGTTTCATGGGCAGATATAGAAAGAGATATTTCGGCATGGCTGGGCAACAGTATACAGCAGGAAGCTTTTCATTCTCTTTATGAATTGAAAAATGAAGTTTATGCGTTAAATGATCCTGGTTTTCTTGATACGTTTAGAAAACTACAAACATCTGATCATTTCTATTATATGTGCACAAAATATTTTAACGACGGCGACGTTCATAAATATTTTAACCCGTATAGCAGCCCATATGACGCGTATATTTATTTTATGAACGTACTGCAAGATTTTAGACAGAGAATGAAATACGCAAGAACGGCAAAAGAAAACTCAACAAAGATAAATAAAAGAAAAAATGTTTCTTCCAAAGTTAAAAACAAAGTTAAAAAAGGATTGCCTGCAATTGAAAAACCAGACGGATTGTTTTTACGAAAAGAAATTCAAATAGAAAAACCTCAATTACAAACCGCCTAAAATGACTATAAAAATTATAAAAAAATAGCCGTTATAAACGGCTATTTTTTTATAATGATACTTGAGATTTCTATTGAATTTCTTTTTCAAGCTGGCTGATAAATATTGACTTGTCTTTTATTTTCATAAGTTTATTTGAAAGACTTTTCAACTTAAAGACATCATTTATCCATACCGCAAAATCATTTCGCTCAGACGTTACATGATAATAAAATATACTATCATCGGTCTCTTTTATGGCCAATAACAAATCGGTTATTTTATTCACAAGTCTGCCGTCATGCAAATAAAATGCATTTTCGGCTGAACATTCCATTGAAGTAACCGGAATCTTTACAGATTTTTTAGATGAACCGCTTGGCTTTGCTTTGGTTTTCGGCATAAAATACCTCCTGACATATAAAAAGGGGATGTTGACTTTCTACATTAGAATTAAGATTAGAAATCTCGTGCGGCGATAAATATTACCCAACTTCAAACCTTTTTAGTAAATTTAATATAAAATTAACTTTTCTACAAAAATATATATATTTTTGAAAATTATTTATAATTTTTACTTATATTGACTAAACACATGCAGACAAAATTACATAACTACAACCATACTAAGATTATAGCCACTTTAGGGCCGGCTTCTGAAAGTTCTGAAATGATTCAAAAATTAATTCGCGCCGGAGCCGACTGTTTCAGATTAAATTTCTCGCATAAAAACGCCGAAGAATTTGAACCCGTCATACAAAGAATCCGCGGCATATCAAAATCAGAAGATTCATACATTCCCATCATAGCCGATATACAGGGCCCTAAGCTTCGAATCGGCAGGCTTCCCGTTGAAGGCGTAATATTAAAAGATAACGATACATTTACCATAACCGCGCGTGATATAGGGGTCGGCAACGCTCAAGAAGTAGAAACTTCTTATAAAAACCTATCAAAAGACGCCGTTATAGGCGGCAGAATACTTCTCTCTGACGGCACCATTGAGCTTTCTGTCGAAAAAATCAGCGATACAGATATTTCTTGCAGGGTACTTATAGGCGGAACTTTATTTTCTAATAAAGGGATGAATTTGCCCGGCGCAAAACTTTCTATTGATACGCTGACAGAAAAAGATATAAAAGATTTAAAATTTATCGCTAAATCAGATATTGATATGATTGCGGTTTCTTTTGTTCGTTCGGCTGAAGATATAAAAAGAGTCAGAGAAATCATCGGCAATACCCGTACTCCCGTTATCGCAAAATTAGAGCGTCCCGAAGCTCTTGAAAATTTAGACGAGATTTTAGAACAAGCCGACGGCGCCCTTATCGCCCGGGGAGACCTCGGGGTTGAAACGCCTTTTGAAACGGTGCCATATATGCAAAAACAGATTCTGGAACGTTCAGCCGCAATGGGTAAATGGGTGACGGTAGCGACACAAATGCTTCTTTCAATGGTGCGTCACAATAGACCCAGCAGAGCCGAGGTTTCTGACGTAAGCAATGCCGTTATCGACGGAGCCGACGCCATTATGCTATCTGAAGAAACCGCCATAGGAAGCTATCCTGTTTCGGCGGTAGAGGCGATGGTGAAAATTGCGAAAGAAGCCGAAAAAAATATGCAAAATATACCTCCGAATATTGACGCTAAAAAAGCCGTTTTTTCTGTAAGCGCGGCCGGCGCCGCCGTAAGCGCAGCCGAACGCTTAGGCGCAAAAGCCATCATGCCCCTGGCGGGCTCTGGCCTTACCGCGCTTCATATTTCAAAATGGCGGCCCGGAAGATTGATTTTGGCGTTAAGCGCGAACGAGTCGACTTTACGCAGACTGAACGTATTAAGAGGAGTCATTCCCGTTTATCTTGAAAAACATATGGATATGGAAAATCAAATAAAAATTGCCGACCAGTTTTTACTTGAAAGAAACTGCGCCATTAAAGGCGATACAGTGGTCATTGTAGCCGCGGTGCCTCTCGGTAAAGGCGCCGAGACAAATACAATTCGTTTTCACAGGGTTAAAGGAGCATAGCATGGTTCTCTATTATTTTACAATTTTAATTTCTCGCAGAGCCAGTCGATATTCATGTTCTCTTTTACAACTTTGGCGAGCCTTTCAAATTCGGCCTCTTTCATCTCTGCGTAGCTTACGCTCTTTTTAATATGACTTGCGCTTTTCGCCGGCGTTTTTCGCTCTCTAATAAATCTTAAAAAAGCCTCGCGAAAAGAATCGTTGTCAAAGATTCCGTGAATATAGGTGCCCCATAAACGCCCTTCTGCCGTAACAACGCCGTCGTAATATACCGCTCCGTTCTCTGTCAAAGATTCGACCTGAAACAACCTGCCCCCATCAGAGTCTTCTTCAAAGCCGCTTTTGCCCGCGTGTATTTCATACCCGCGCATGGTATGGCCGTTTATATTTAATATATTTGACGCGTCATGAAACTGAAAACGAACCTGACGGGTTTCTTTTTCGGGCATTAAAACGGTATTCATTTTCAGAAGACCCAGCCCCTGTATTTCTGAACCGGCTTCAACATGATGCGGGTCAGATATTTTTTCTCCTAAAATCTGATACCCTCCGCAGACGCCGAAAATAAACTTGCCCGCCTTTTTATGCTCGAAAATTGCCTTATCAAAACCCGCTTCGCGAAGATAAATCATATCGCCGATTACGTTTTTTGAACCGGGTATGATAAGCAAATCGAGATCGCTTATTTCATGGGGTTCGCGGATGTATTTTACCAAGAGGTCGTCTTCTATCATAAGGGGAGAAAAATCTGTATGATTTGAAATTCTAGGCAGGTGAATAACGCCGGCTTTTATTGTATTTTTATTTTCCCGCAAGCTTTCTAAACTTTGACCAGAAGTTCTTTCTGATACTCTTTCTAATGACACGCCGTCTTCTTCTTCAAGCCTTAAATTTTGTATAAAAGGAACCACCCCCGCGACAGGAAGTTTTGATCGTTCTTCAAGCGTTTTTAGAGCCGGCTTTAACAATTCAATATCTCCCCTGAATTTATTGATGATAAAAGCGCAAATTCTATCTTTGTCTTTTTGATCTAAAAGCTCAAGAGTTCCTATAAGAGACGCGAAAACCCCGCCTCTGTCGATATCGCCCACGAGCAAAACTTTCGCGTCTGCCATATGCGCCGTACCCATGTTGGCGATATCGTTTTCGCGCAGATTTATTTCGGCGGGCGAACCCGCCCCTTCTATGATAATGAGTTCATACTTAGAAGCAAGGCGCTCATAGCTTTCTTTTACGTAAGCAAACGCCTCTTTTTTGAATGTTTGAAATTCTGCCGATGAGACCTGCCCCTTTACCCTGCCTTGAATGATCAACTGCGATCTGCTCTCGCCGGTGGGCTTTAACAAAACCGGATTCATATCGACATGCGGCTCTAAAAATGCCGCCTCTGCCTGCGCTATCTGGGCGCGCCCCATTTCAAGACCGTCTTTTGTTACACCAGAGTTTAACGCCATATTCTGCGCCTTAAAAGGAGCGACCTTGATTTTCATGTCGCTGAAAATTCTGCAGAGGGCCGCCGTAATGGCCGATTTACCCGCATGCGAACCGGTGCCCTGAATCATTAACGCTTTTGCTTTCATTTATGTTTTATTGTTGCTTTATAAAGAAAACATAAATTTATTCAAGGCGCGGTCTTCAAGAAGAAAAAATAATTATGTGTTTTTTAGTCATGAGGGGCGCAAGCGCCCCTCATGACTAAAAAACATTTACTATAAGTAAAATGAAAAGGGCCCCTTATAGAGGCCCTTTCTTACAAACAATTTTTAAACTTTATATGCTTAAAAGCCAAAGTTTAACGTTGTTAATGATACGGCCTCAGGAACATAAGGCGTTACCAAAGAGGCATCTAAACCGGTATATCCCGATGGGGGCCCTGTTACAGGAACGCCTGACGAATCGACGCCAAAGCTGCCATCCCAGGTTTGAACAAAACCGCCGCTGTTAAAATAAGCCGAATTTACAATACCCCTTAACTGCTGTATACCGACTATCCAGTCGTCGCCTGTACTGGTAGTATCATCAACATAGTTGTCAATAAATGCCGTAAATTCACCAATTGTCCATTCACCGGAACCGTCGACTGTGCAGTACGTTGCAACAGCGTTACACACATAAGTTTCTAGTAACTCTGTATATTCGCCAAGAGTCGTAATACCCGTAGGCAAACCAAGGGCTGTTTTTTCAGGTTCGGTTAACAGAAGATATGCATCAAACTGATTTTGTATTTCTGTCTGCAGCATGGTATACGAAAAATCGGTAAAAAATGCCGAAACTGAATGAGTTGTAAACATAATGCTTATATCTGTTTCTGTAGCGGGAGCAAGGGCCAAATCTAAAACAGCCAGGTTCTGGCTTTTACTGCCCTGCGCGCGAAAATTATAAACATGATCTGTAATAGACAAATCTGTTATAGCTGGATGGTAACTGGCGCCTTTTAGGTCAAAAATATCGCCGTTTTCTGTATAGTTTAACACGATAGTTGTCGGGGCAGACAGATCGACCGAATTATCAATGCCTGTTATCGCAATGTCAAGAGAACGCGTTGTTACACCGCCATAGCCGCCGTCAAAAGTAATCTCTATCATCATATTTGCAGCTGATTGTAAAAACTTATCAGTCAACTGAACCTTACCCTTGGCAATGCCGTCTGTGTCTTCTGAATAAGAAATTCTTGCGCCCTGCACATCGCCTGTATTATCGGTATTATAATATACATCGACAACATGATCATAGCCTACACTGGTATTGACGTCAATACCAATCGTTGTAGGCTCTGTTGAAGGCGCGGTATTTATGGGATAAGTTCCCGCGGGGGCCTTAATCGCATCTTTCATTACAGTGACAATGCTTCGCACTAAATCGGCTGCGCCGTCGCCCATAGCGACATAGCCTCTTACGCCGTCATAAACGCCGCAATGGCCGCCTATGCATCCTGAGCCGGTTACTGCGCCGCGCATACTTAACAATCTGCCCGATACGCCTGTTCCTGAAGTATATGAACTGACCGAACTGGGAATATCGGCTATAGACGAAGCCAGAGTAATTTCTTCTATAACCTCTTCTGTTTCGGTATTATTGCCGCAAGACGAAACCATTAAAGCGTTCGCAAAAAGAATTGCCGCAATAAACTTAAAGTTTACCTGAAATCGCAAAAGCGATTGAATATTTTTGTTTTTCATTTATTCTCCTGTTTTTTGTTGTATTTGATTGGTTTTCACTGAAAACATAATCTTCTTCATTATTCTATAACGATTTAAATTATAATTATACAACACAATAATAAAAAATAATCGATTCGACGAAAAAAAAAAAAAAAAAAAATTAATTTTC